>Ga0209979_1000848_pt1 | contig 37186 bp, 33 predicted proteins | sample AnhtaG_FD_183114 | JGI IMG/M metagenome (GOLD analysis project Ga0209979, IMG submission 183114) | Deep subsurface microbial communities from Anholt, Denmark to uncover new lineages of life (NeLLi) - Anholt_01485 metaG (SPAdes) (version 2) | ecosystem: Environmental > Aquatic > Marine > Oceanic...
CTGCTGAGGCAGCACCTGCTGAAGAAAAAAAGAAGAAAGAAGAAAAGAAAGAAGAAGTTTCTGAAGAAGAAGCTGCAGCAGGACTCAGTGCATTATTTGACTAAACACAGAAGGTTGTTATTTAACCTTCTTCTACTTTTGTTTTACACATTTATATAGTGGTAGATCAAACAATAAAAAGTGTCCTATAAAAGAGAAAGATATCGAGTTTTTATGGTAAAAGTGGGGGACGGGATGCATTGGATAGGAGGAATGTGCCTTTAGTGGAAAGCAGATACCTAAAGGAGCCTCCCCAATTTTCTTTTACTTTGTCCCCCAATTCTAAATATTTTTTTCAAATAAATAGTTTTCTCTTACATTTCTTACTCCTGTAAAAATTTAAAGAGAACAGGAGTAACAAAATCTGCGTGTTTATATATGAATTTGTGTCATGTTTCGTCATCACTACATTAGTTTTGATAGCCACCAACCATAAGACTTGGATCACCGAGAAGTATAAATTCTTCTATTGTGAAATAATCATATCCAACATTCCCGATGTAATCATTTTGTGCAAGGGTAAGCATCTCTCCTGCAGTTATTCCGTCTTCGTATGATTTGAAGAAACTGACATCAAGATATCCTGCTCCACCAAATACCCCCTGTTCATTTACATGAGTATAGGCAGTTCTTGTGGAGCCAATTGTTGCTATTGCACCTCCGCCTTCTTTTTTGACGAAACTCCATGCAAAGCATGGATAAAACACCGACGTATCATACTCCAGTCTTGTAAATTTTACAAGAAACTGTATCAATGTGGGGTAATATTCATCAAGATCAGCGATGTTAAAATCAAGTTTTGCGGTAAGGCATGCATCAAAGAAGACAATAGGTAGTTTCTCCTTGTTTCTGAGAAGATTAAGAAACGGTGTGTAATAAAGAATCATTTTATCGCGCATTGCATTTGGTTTATAGGTGCCCCATCCATGTTCAAATCCATGTCCAGCATAGCTTAAAAAACCAGCACCACGATTAATAGCCCGGTTAAAAGTTATAGCATTGAGGGAATGCCTGGAAGACCAAAGAAAAATAGGTTGGAAATCAGGAAGAGTTTGTGCGACATACGTGTTTGTGATTTCACCTTCAAACACGTCTCTATCTGCTCCATAAAACGGAGGAAACGTGTCACCTCCTGCAAGTATTATTTTTTTGAACCAACTTGCATCGTATGTCTCACATTCATATATTATTATCTTGTTTATAACTACATCAAGTTCGTCTTCATCGGTACAAGCAAGTCTACCAATATGAACATCGGCAAACAAGTCAACGCCATCGATATCATATCCTTCATGATCGAGTTCGCCAAACCTATTGTTCTCATTTGCATCCCAACTGCAGAAGTTATATTCAGAATCATAGACGTCTGCATAATAAAGATCTGAGAGAACGTCTAGCTCCCACCATGATGCATATGTATTTCTTATCGGTAATTTTTTAATGTCCCCAACTAAGAGTACATAATGAGTGTTCCATTCGTCAATTGCATGTTTGATGAAATACTTTATTTTTTCAGGGTTATCTCGCCCGTCATATTCGCTATAAATCTCTTGCAGTGTGACAAGATTTGTATCTATACCGTAACTGTTTTTATGAGAAATAAGTGGTTGCAGTTTTTCAGAAAACTCTGCAGGAGCGATAACAACAAGATCATATATATCATAATTTGTTGTTGTAATGTCTGGCTCTTCAAACGTTATATATAATTCCACATGTTCAATATACTGAAGGGTATTTTCTAAAGGAATATATCGAGCAGGATAGACATGTATTGAAAGAAAGAGTACGTGATCATTATTTTTATTGAGACCAGTTCCAGTAGTGTAGCTGCACCATGTATTTGGATAGGGTTCAGAACTTGTGTATACCGCTTGATTGATGGTTTTTTTCAGATCAACTATTTCTGATCCAATTCGTTGTTTCTTTGGAACTGGGATTACATGTTTTTCAAGTTTTATGGTTTTTATGTCTGAAAGTGAAACCTTTACATCTGTTATCTTTGTACTTAAGGGGACTTCATATGTTTTCGAAAAAACAGGCATCATCGGTTTTTCTTCATCGGTCATAACAGATTGTGCTTGTTCTATCTTGATTTCTATAAATTCTTTGTTGTCTCTTATTTCTGGTTTAGAGAATTCCTGATTAAACACTATTGTGTCTACTGTTGATCCAGAATCATTATCCGCCGAACCATTTGTGATGCCAGGTGCCAGACACATACCAATAAAAAGTATAATTATTCCTACTGTAAGTTTTCTTTGAAACATATGTTTCTTCATATTTTTCCCCAAATTTCATTATAGAAACTCTACTATATATACTGATATGTTAATATATAGAGTAATCTTATTATTTAAAATCTCTTATAAAAATATTTGTTTTCAGTGCTCACAATACAACAAGAATTGCCGAAAAATCGATACTTTCCTTCCAAAAAAATGGAGTTTCTCGAACTAAGCATTTAAATATCAAAACCTGTATACTGGCTCACTTCTCTCGTAACAGGTGAACTATGGGCAAAGGAATAAATGCAGCAAGAAAGCTTAAAAAATCAAGAAAAAAACAATTATGGAACGATAGAGGATACAAAAAAAGAGTCCTCCATTTAAAAGAAAAATCAGATCCTCTTGGGGGTGTCGCTCAAGCAAAAGGCATTGTCACTGAGAAAGTCGGTATTGAAGCAAAGCAGCCGAATTCAGCTATTCGAAAATGCGTCAAAATCCAACTTATAAAAAACGGTCGACAAATAACTGCATTTACACCTGGAGATAATGCAATTGGTTTTATTGATGAACACGATGAAGTATTAGTCGAAGGAATCGGTGGGAGAATGGGGAGAAGTTACGGAGATATCCCCGGTGTTCGATTCAAAGTAATAAAAGTAAATGATGTATCACTTCAAGAACTTGTAAGAGGAAAGATTGAGAAACCAATGAGACGATAAGTATGACAACAAAAAAAGAAGGAAATGAAAGCTCTGATTTCTTCCCGATTCTCGATAAATACGATATGACATCTGTTAAAATTGAAGATAAAGGGTTGGAGCGATACATAAATCTGGGAAGTAAAGATTTCTTTCTTGGAGCACCTCATGCAAATAAACTCTTTGGAAAATCAAAGATCTCCATTATCGAACGACTTATTAACAATTTAATGAGAACAGAAGTATATACCGGTAAAAAAACAAAATCTTACAAGGCAATAAAGGCAGCATTTACAATCATTGAGAAAAGAACCAAAGCAAATCCGATACAATCCTTTGTCGACGCACTTCAAAATGCAGCACCGAAAGAAGAAATAACACGACTACGTTTCGGCGGTATCTTGGTTCCAAAAGCCGTTGATATCGCACCGCAACGAAGACTTGACATTGCCCTGCGTAACATCTGCCAAGGTGCAATTTCTGCAAGTCATAAGAATAAAAAAAGAATTGAGTCATGTCTTGCTGATGAAATAATCAAGGCAGGTAAGAATGATCCAGCTTCTTTTTCAATAGCGAAGAAAAATGATTTAGAACGTGTCGCAAGATCAGCTCGATAAATGTAGGTTTAATAAATTTTGAGGGGTGTATTGTTATGGGACGAAAAGAAGATAATATTGCAAAAGCAAAAGATTTGATGAGTAAATTAGATTATATCCGTAATATCGGTATAGCTGCTCATATTGATCACGGGAAAACTACTCTTAGCGACAACCTACTTGCTGGCTGTGGGATGATGAGTGAGGAACTTGCAGGTAAACAACTTGTCCTTGATTACGACGAACAAGAACAAGCACGAGGCATCACAATTAACACAGCTTCAGCATCGATGGTACATGAATACGAAGAAAATGAGTATCTTGTAAATCTTCTCGACACACCAGGTCATGTGGACTTTGGTGGTGACGTCACTCGTGCTATGCGCGCTGTTGACGGATGTATTGTTGTAGTCTGTGCTGTCGAAGGTGCAATGCCTCAGACTGAAACAGTAATCAGACAGGCGCTTCGTGAGAATGTAAAACCAGTTCTTTTTATCAACAAGGTTGACCGGTTGATTAATGAGTTAAAGGTAACACCTGAAGAGATGCAGCAGCGTTTCATTAAAATAATAAACAGATTCAATGATTTTCTCAACAGATTCGTACCTGAAGAGTTTAAAGGAAAATGGAACGTAAAAGTAGAGGATGGAAGTGTCGCTTTTGGTTCCGCCTACTACAATTGGGCGATTTCCGCACCCTTTATGAAAAAAACAGGTTTGAGTTTTAAAGATATATACGACTATTGTAATAATAACGATCAAAAAGCCCTTGCCAAAAAAACACCGATTCATGAAGTAATGCTTGATATGGTCGTCGATCATCTTCCTTCTCCAAAAACCGCACAGAGATACAGGATACCAAACATTTGGAGAGGGGATCAAGAAAGCAGTGTTGGTAAAAGCATGATTGACTGCAAAGAAAACGGTCCTCTCTCGCTTATGATTACAAAGATTATTTTAGACCCACATGCAGGAGAAATTGCAGTAGGAAGGGTTTATAGTGGAAAGGTAGAACGAGGACAAGAAGTTTATGTCGTAGGAATGCCTAATAAAAACCGTATACAACAAGTCAACGTGATGGTTGGAGCTGACCGGATACCTGTAGAATATGTGAGCGCGGGAAACATTGTTGCAGCAACAGGTATAAAAGATGCACTTGCAGGAAGCACAGTTGCAGATGATTCAGAAGCAGAGCCGTTCGAACGAATCGTGCATATCTCTGAACCAGTGGTGACCGTTGCTGTTGAGGCGAAAAACACGTCAGATCTTCCAAAACTTGTTGAAGTGCTCAAGTCAATATCTAAGGCAGATCCAAGTATACAGATTCAGATTAATCAGGAGACTGGTGAGAATTTGATGTCTGGAATGGGTGAGCTTCATCTTGAAATCACTGAATATCGGATTAAAAATGATTATAAAGTTGACATCGTCTGTTCCGAACCTATTGTTGTCTATAGGGAAACCATTGGGACATCAAGTCCGCAGAAATTCGAAGGGAAATCACCAAATAAACACAACCGGTTTTACATCAAAGTGGAACCACTCCCCAACAACATCGTCAAAGCAATCTATGATAATGGGATCCCGCAGAATGTCAAAAAATACAAAAAAGACGTCGTGAAAATACTTCAGGATCTAGGGATGAGTAAAGAAATCTCGAAAGGTGTTTTTGGCATGCAGGGTCTTAATCTTATAACAGATGTCACAAAAGGTATTCAGCATCTCTTTGAAACAAGAGAACTCATCAAAGAAGCATTTGTAGAAGTCATGAAAAGCGGGCCAACAGCAAATGAGCCATGTCAAGGAGTGCTTGTAAAACTTGTCGATGCGAAACTCCATGAGGATGCAATACATCGAGGACCTGCTCAAGTGATTCCTGCGGTACGGAACGCACTCTATGGTTCGATAACTATTTCTCAACCGACAATCCTTGAACCCATGCAGAAAGTGTTTATCAGCACCCCGCAAGAACTCATGGGTGATGCCTCACGGGAGCTGAATCAGAGGCGATCTGAAGTAAAAGACATGAAGACAGAAGGAGACAACGTCACTATTGAAGCAAAAGCACCAGTTGCAGAAATGTTTGGATTCGCATCAGCAATACGCTCTGCAACCGGCGGACGAGTGTTGTGGAATACAGAAAACATGGGATTTGAGCCACTGCCACGACAGCTCCAAGATGATGTGATCCGACAGATTCGAGAACGAAAAGGTTTGAAACCAGAACCATTTCCAGCTTCGTATTACATGGACTAGCTCCATAATAATTTAATAATTATTATATAGGAATCTTTGTTACACCAGTTAGTGGTGACTATGAAACGAGGAACAATCCCGATAAATAAGAATTTTGAACTTGAATACCGGTACTATGACAAGGATACAAACTACAAGTATTTTAACAGAAAATTTGAGATCTATCTCCTTGAAAAAAAAACCTTCAAGAAAAATTATGTTTTACATATGGATAATTGCGAAACAACTCCCGGGAAATGGTCTCCGCATATCCATAAAGCAGAAAATGTAAACAAGAAACTGTATTTTGGTGTTTCAACGCTTAACTGGGGCGACATTAAAAATAATTTTTTAGATTGTATCGTTGATGAAATGGGTGAAAAAAATAGAACTCATGCAAAAAAAGCAGTTACTAAACTGATGTCACCAAAAATATAAAAAATTGTATGAAAAACGGTTTATTCAACAATGACATGTATTAATACTCAGTCACCCGGTATTTTCCATGCATCGGCTCATAGATTTGACCATTGCGTTTAAGTCGATCCAACGCCTCCTCCACCTTACGAGACTCCATCCCAGAGATCTCAGCTTCACTAATGATATCACTTCGAGCAGCATTGCCATCGCTTGATTCATTACACAGTCTTTTTATAAGATCAATGATTGATCGCATCCGCTCATGCTGACTATGACTAAAACCTGTTGCAATGATATCAATGTCAAACTTACCGGTCTCTCGATCCATACCAACTCGTCTCAGATATTGATCGATAATTGCAATTGCTCGTTTTGAATCCTCCACAGTTGCCTCTTGGCTCAGCCGTATTCGAGCACTAGCCTCTGCCAGTCGTACAAAAGCCTCAAGCTGCCTTGGTGTAAACGGAACCGAATCCTCTGAGGAACTGCGAAAATCAACATAATAATTCCTCAATATGTCTAATGCTTCATCAGTCATAACCGGGAAAACATTCCTTTTAGCATATGCCACATACTTTCGTACAAACTCTGGTTCAAATATAGGCATAACATGTTTCATCAAAACAGTTTCCTGCTCTTTAGAATACAAGGAATCTTTTGATTTTGCGATATTTTCATGCATCTCACCAGCTTTATGTGACTCTAAAATATGTGTCGCAAGAGCAGTATCTGTTTTCCTATTAGGTTTGTCAAGAATAGAAAAAATAAGATCAAAACGGGAAAGTAGTGCAGGAGGCATGTTGATTTGTTCATGTATGGGAATGAATTCATCAAATCTTCCAAGTTTCGGGTTTGCCGCAGCAAGGATTGCACACCGTGACTTAAGCGTTGCATTAATACCTGCTTTTGCAACAGAAATCTCCTGCTGCTCCATCGCCTGATACATAGAACTCCTGTCAGTCTCCTCCATCTTATCAATCTCATCAATACATGCAACACCCATATCAGCAAGAACAAGCGCACCAGCCTCCAAAGTCCACTGACCCTCTCCAAATTCATCTCGCACCGCCGCAGCAGTAAGACCTGCTGCTGTTGTTGCTTTTCCTGAAGCATACACACTCCGTGGAGCAAGCTTAGACATATACGCAAGCATCTGCGATTTCGCCGTACCAGGATCTCCAACAAACAAGGTATGGATATCCCCTCGCATATACGTCCCATCTGGCATTCTCTTTGACAGACCACCAAACAGCTGCAGAACAATCGCTTCTTTTTCAATTTCCATACCATAAATAGTAGGCGCAATACTTTGCCTCATTTTATCATAAATATCAGGATCCTTACTCGTCTTCAAAATCTCCTGTTCATCTTCTTCAGTGACCTCTACTTCTTCAAACGCCATCTCCTGACTCTCAATACTTACTGCCTCCATTGTTTTATCAAAAGAAGTAAGCCGAAACGTACCTCTTCGCCTCTGCATAGAATGAAGAATACCATTCACAATAACTCTATCTCCAGGAGCAATCTCCCCGACAAGATCATCCTCAAGATACACACTAATTCGTTCAGGCTGCGCACCACCACGAAGACCTTCAGGATTCTCCTGAATCTCAATTTTCTGAGAATCAATAAAGGTCGAAAGATTCGTCGAAAGCTTAAACGAAGACACCCTCCCACAGCCACCTTGATCCTCATAACACTCAGAAGGCTCTTTTAAAATATCTTCATCCTGCTCAATCCGAATAATAGCACCACACTTATTGCATTGAAACGCAGCAACCAACAGCTTCGGTCGAACCTCAGTTCTCTTCTTCACAAGACCTTCGACTGCCATAAACTTACCAAGATGATTCGCACGGATTTTCCGAATAACAATCTTATGTGTATCAGGAAGATTTCTCACTCGAAAATGAAGTTTTACCTTATGTTCAGCAGCAACATCAATAGTATTAAGAGCCTCTTCAGCATTGAAAACTGTCTTGTACGGCTGATTAATAAGAAGCTCAGTAAGGCTTGGATCAGCCTTATCAACATCCCAATAATCAACAACAAGACTGCGCTTTTCAGGATACTCCAACGCAATTGTTTCAATGTTAGATCGACATTGCTCTTCAAAGAAACGTTGCCATGACGCTACTAAACTCTCATCCTTTAACAACCGAACCATATAGTTCTTCCCCCAATGTTGGAAAACATACTATGTATTTAAATTTTAGCGGGTGTAGAAACTTCGCAAGTGGGCGCACGTTTCATACTAGTGATTGCCCGTCTGCATCCTTAACCCCGTTAACCCTTTGAGCACCAGCAGTCTATGGTAAGGCTGCTCACTTCCGTGCCTCGCCCGGTGTCCACAGTAAAGATGAACATATGACCCTCCGGTCATATGCAGTCATCACCCCCGATCCCGAAGGACAAGGTTTCATCGTCAACAAACGGATCAATAGATGCTCGTTACACCGCCTTTTGAATTCGACTCCAGCATAAAGACGATTTCTGGTAACAGGGAACGTCTAACACCCCAGTCTATTCTACACCTATCGCCATTCTATTAATATCTTTTTTCAATTTCCCCCCGATATCGGTATAATCGGAAGAATATCCACGTTAGGCAAATTGCAAGAAAGGCAACAATACCTGCAATCGTAAACCATTCCTGAGCCTCAAGTGGTGTTCCACTATTCAAACCAGCAGAGTAGGAATGTTGAATGAGTAGATAGATACAAATAGCAATAATTGCAAAGACTACTATATCTATGTAGAACGACATTTTGTTCCAAGTTTCTTTATCTATTTGTTGTTTTCTGGTTCCTGTCATAAAAACCAACCCACATACAGCATAAACAAATTGCTATATGAAGGTTATGCTAAAATTTAGAAAAAATCAGTAAGTTTCGTCATTTTCACCTTATCACTCTTAAATAAAGAATCAATAGATTTCTCAACAAGAGTTATCCGCTGAAGAGCATAGGTAGGTAGATTATATTTCTCAGCAATTTCCCTAGAGATAGCAAGATATTTTTTCACTGACATCTCATGAACGGTAAGCGTTAATTTACCACCACATTTCGTACATGATCCCTGAAGAGGCATACGGCGATACGTCGTATTACACTGCGGGCAACGTATTGATTGTTTACTAAATGCCCGTAAGTTACCAAGTATATCTGGCAGAAAGTGTCTTTCAATTACTTTATAGGCGACATCCGCCTCATCAACCGCCCGTATCTTAGCGGCAAGGCTAAGCTGCACATTCATCTTATCCATCATACTCTTAAGTGTTTTATACAAAGATTCTTTAGGGCCAGCAGAAATATCAGTAGTATCGTGAGTAAATCCAAATTGTTCATATTGCAGATCAGTACCAATACGTGATGCTACAAGCCCCATCATTGACTCCAAGTTTTTTGAATGTTCATGATGTAACGTTGCCTCATAAAACTCAAGAGGATATCTGGAAAGTGTGTCAATGTTATGTGCTTCTTTATCTATCTCGGATGGATCAAGACGAGTGGTAAGAATGAGTGGTAAATCCATTCTCCCACCACGTTTATCTGGAATATATGAATGAGAAAAGTTTAAAAGGGCGTCCATAAGGAGGATTAGCCCATCTTCGTCACCATCCGCGTTTCGTCTTTTTTGCGCATGATAAAACGGGTGTGCATAACAAACCTGAGCACTTGTGAATCCTATGATTCGCGCTAGAGCCCCAGCTGACGTATGAGGAGCAAGTCCTATTACTAGATGTCCGGTTAAATCCTGTCGTTTTCTACATTTGTAGAACCGCTCCAGTCCATAAAATTTCACGAGAAGATCATCGACAAACTTTGAGACTTGTAAAAAGTACTCAACACAGGAGTTAGAGATGATGACATCTTGAACTTTTAACTCACATATCTGCTCATCGTTTTCTAAATCATTTCCAAGATAATCTGTTGTATATCCCAACTCCTTCAACTGATCTAAGGAGACACCGATTTCTTTTGGTTTGAAATGGGTAAGCGGTGCATCGGTCATATCAAATCGAGTGGTACCGTCTTTGAAGACGTAGACATTGTGTTTTGCACGTAGTATTCCTTTTTCTAATGGTTCTGGTGTTTTATGTTTTGAAATCGTACCGATAACGCCTTTTATTGTCTCAGGGAGGTTACGTTCTTTTATGTTTTTTTTCGCGCGGTCTAGTTCTTCTGAAACATTGATTTCATGGGTTTCTACTCTCCCCTCCATAACTTCTGTATGTGCTCCACATGTGGTGCAGAAGAGTCGATAGGTTTTTTTGTTACAGCTTGGACATCTTCTTTTTCCTGCCTCTACCTCTATTTTTGGTTTCTCTGCAGCAGTCCTGAATAACCGTTGGTTTCCACCGTAGTTGCCTAATGGAAATAGGACGTGTGGTGGTGGTTTCATTTTTCTTGCTGCTGCTTTTTCTGGTCTGCCCATGCGTGTTCCTATGCGAAATGGTGCCCGAGCCCGGATGGTTATTCCTGAAAGTTTTGAAACCATGGAAACAGTGTCTTTCTCGTCTGTTAGGAATTCATACCGTTCTGTCTCAATTATATTTTTGTCTTTGACGTCTAAACCGCAACATCTAATCAATGGGTAAGAATATGTATCTAAAACAAAACATTCTTCACTAATTGTATGAAGTGCCCCGAGTTCTATTAGGATGTTTTTTATTGACGGATCTTTTGGTAGTGCAAGTTTAAGTCCTTCATCTACTGTGATTTTTCCATGTTCTTTAACATATTGTGATAGTGTGATGAGATCATCTCTTTGTATGTCGTGCCAGAAGAGATTGAAGTTGGGATGAAGCGGTACAGCATATTTTTCTGATAAGGCAAAAGCATCTGAACTGGATGGGTTTTGTATATCTATCTCTCTTTCAAAATCTTCATTTATTTTTTTCTGAGTATTTGCATCAGCTTTTTTAATTGCCGTATATGATTGTTCGGTTGGCAGGCATGAAAGTGATTTTTGAAGATCTTGAATCCACCATTCAGAGACATAAGAAGAATCTGGAAGTAACGCGTTATTTTCAATGAATTCTCCATATGGAATGAGAATCTCTCCGAGATCAATTATTTGTTTCACGTCGCTTCGAATATTTTTCACATCATTTATTTGAATCAAATCTCCGTTCTGGAGCAGAACGATTGGTCCTTCGATTTGATCACATGGCGTACCTATGGTTCCTTTTCCCGGTCGTTCTGTTTTCATCTGTGTTCCAACAGTTATAAAACTATCAAGCAGGTACATTGATGCTGGATTAATCGCTGTTGATGCAAGTCCTGCCGTTCGGGCTCTCCCATATCGCAGTCGAAAGCCTCCTTTCCGTGATGGATGAGAAAGTACGGGTCGTCCTGCGATGACTTCACCAATGTATTTGGAAGATGGTGCTATTACTGGTATCTCACCATTTTCGCTTTTTGTTTCCCTTCCTTTGTTAATAAATACGTCGAGAAACTCCCATCCTTTTAGTCTTAGTTTTTTTACGTGTTTATAGATTTTCGGTGCTTTTAAACAAAGTCCTTCTGCAATAACAAGACATGCACCGCCTCGCAAACGATTTGTTGAAATCCTTGGGAGATCCCTGTATCCTGTGACTTCTACATCTTCTGTTCCTTCGCCGTTGATACATATCGGGCAGTTCTTTACCACCAGCTCTATCTCATCAACTGATGGGGTATACTGCAGATGCTGTGCTCTTTTATAGAGAGGGATTTCTTCTTTGTATCGCTCTATCTCTCCCGAGGTTGGGATATATTTTCCAATGCCTAGTTCTCGTCGTACGACATCTGCGATGAGAACGCTCATCGCCTGTCCCGTTCCCCCTGCACTTCGGATAGGACCTGAAAAATAGAGATCAACATACTTTGAACCATCTTTGTTTGCTCCTAGTTTTACATCAGCGATTCCCTCCAATGGAGCGACGAGAACGCCTTCGGTGAGTATGGCAAGTCCGGTTCGTATGGCTTGATCCAAAGCAGTTTCAACACTTTTGAATTTGTAGGTTTTCCCACTGACAATTTGTCTTGCAATTTCTAAAGAAACCAGTTCTCTATCTCCGATCTTTTTTGTCTCCTTTCGGATTTTTGGAGCGATTCCTTTTGGTCCCACTAGTTGTTCGACTCGTGAAGCAAGATCAAGTGCTTGCGGTATCTCCACTTTGAGTTCAGGGTCTCTGCCTTTTTTTCGTGCTGCCTCTGCAATACTGTAGCATCTGTCGATTTCTTTTTGAAGCTGACTAAAATATTTGTGCATATTTGAACTTGCTGCAATATCTTTGGACATCTCCCCATCCATATTTTGCTCCCTTTAAAAACAAACAATTTCTATATAGACAAAAGGGGTTTAAAGCTTTGTATTATCTAATAGTTTCCATACGAAATAAAGGGGTTGTTTTATAATTTTAAATCTTTTAATATCATGAGATTTTTTGACTGAAATCCATGGTTGTCGCATTCCCTGTTTTAAGGTCTACGATGGGAAGTTTTGCTGAGTCAGGAACAAAGTTGAGCATTTTTTGATATGTTGTTTGTGCCTGCCAACTTGACGCATTTATCAATGTTACCCCGCGGTAGTTGTCAATATTTGATATGTGGACATGACCGGTGACAAAGATATCTGGGACGCTGTCAATGATCATGTAATCAGAATGCTCAGGTGCAAGCGGTGTATATCCTCCATATGCTGGTGCGAGATGACGTTTTTTAAGCATGACTTTCATCACATCAGTTGGTTCATTATAGTTTAAATGTTGAATATTTGTTGAGAAATCGAGGAGGCTTTGACCATGATACGAGAGTATTTCAACACCATGCAGTGAGAAAGAGCAGGGGTTGCCGATGAAGATGAATTCTTTTCCTGAGAAGAGATCTTGTATTTCTTTTTCAAATGTAGGTTGCGGCTCTGCGGGTCGTACCGCATCATGATTTCCTGGTTGAAGAAGAATGGTGAGATGACTGGGAAGAAGTTCGATCTGTTTTGCAAGGGCTTCATATTGTTGATAGATGTTGGGGATTGATAGTTCTTTTTCCTGACCAGGGTAGATTCCGATACCATCCACGAGGTCTCCTGGAAGTACGATGTATTTTATTTTACTTGCCACTTCTTTTTGTCGGGAGTTTCCGAGATTTCCGTTTATCCATTTGAGAAAGGAATTCCATTCATCGTTCATGAACGTGTTACTTCCAATATGGATGTCGGAAAGAAAGGCAACACATATGGGAACGTCTGCCTTCTTTTTGTCATGTTGCATTTTGATATCTGGAAAAACAATGTTTTGAATGATGATGAGATCGCCGTTTTTGCTAAATTTACCGGAAATACCAATGATTTCATCTACGATGACTTCGCTAGCGTAATGGAAGACGTCACCGTTGTTTTTTAAAGCCATGAGTACTGCTGTTCCTGTTTCATCTTCTAGTTCAATGCGTTTATGTCCATTCACTGTTGTTTTCACGTCTTTGACAATGCCGATGAGTTGAACTTCAGACATGTTTTTGTTGATGCGACCAATGGGGAGGACATGTATCATTTCTCTTCGTTGATTACGTATTATTTTACGTAAAATAGTATGCCTGTTTCTAAAGAGTTTTACAAAATCTTGTGTTGTCCCTTCGCAGGTGCTTTCTCCGGTTATGTCCTTTAAGATTGTTACTTCAGAGTCGTATTCTTTTGAAAGCGGTTTCCATCCTTTCACTGTTTTTATTTCTATAGGTTGAGGAGTTTGTTTTTCTATCTCTTCGCTCTCCAATTTCAATTGGTCTTCTTTGTCAGAGTCGTAATATTCTTCATCATCTAAAATTTCTTTCACAAGTATGCTTTCGTTGTACATTTCAGAGAGAATCTTGTTCTGTACTTCTTTTCGCTCCAATAGAATGTCATCTGTCTTTGGTATTTCTTCAGTTTTTGTAGATCCTTCTACATCTTTTATATTTTCAACTGTTAAAATAAGAGGATATTCCTTCAGGTTTTTAAGAAGGAACGAGGCAAAGTCATTAGGATTTTCTTTTTCTGAAATATATTCTAATGCATCTGGTTGAATAAAGGTTCCATGTTCAGAGAACAACTTGAGAATTGACTTCATTTCCCAGCCCTTAAAAATAATTTTCAAATAAACTGTATGCAATCGTATGTTTTTAGAATTATGGTTTGAGCAGTAAAGCTAAATATTGAAAGTATTAATATAGCAAATTGATTAGGTCCTTAGAATGACACAAATCTCTGAAGCGAAACAAGGGAAAATAACAAAGCAAATGAAAGATGTTTCTAAAAACGAAAACATCGATGTAGAAATAATTAGAAGAAGAGTTGCTTCAGGTAAAATTGTTATTCCTTTTAATTCGATTCATTCTCCGAAATCATTAGGTATTGGGAAAGGACTGCGAGTGAAGGTAAATGCAAACATTGGGACTTCTAGAGAACATTGTGATATTAAAGAGGAAGTTGAGAAGGCAAAGGTTTCAATGGATGCAGGTGCCCATGCGGTTATGGATCTTTCAACGGGAGGGGATCTTGATAAAATCCGTACCTCTCTTCTTAAAACAGTAGATGTTTCCTTTGGAACGGTTCCCATATACCAAGCAGGAATTGAGGCAATCGAGAAACGAGGTTCTATTGTTGATATGACAGAGGATGATATGTTTCGTTCAATAGAGAATCACGCAAGACAAGGAGTTGATTTTGCTGTTGTGCATGTCGGTATTACAAAAGAAAGTGTAAGAAGACTGCAAAGACAAAAACGACTGATCCCTATGGTTTCTCGTGGCGGAGCGTTTCATATGGCATGGATTTTGCATAATGAACAGGAGAATCCGTTGTATAAAAACTTTGATTATTTGCTGGAGATTGCAAAGGAGTATGATCTTACCCTTTCGCTAGGGGATGGTATGCGATCAGGAGCGGTCTATGACTCCAATGATAGAGCAAAATTCCAAGAGTTGCTTATAATTGGAGAGCTTGTTGAAAAAGCTCGGGAAAAAGGTGTGCAGACCATGGTCGAGGGACCTGGACATATGCCTCTGAATGATATCCAGTCAAATATTGAGGTGATGAAAAAAGTGACACGAGAGGCCCCCTATTTTGTCCTCGGTCCTCTGGTTACTGATATCGCTCCAGGTTATGATCATTTTGTCGGTGGAATCGGTGGAGCTCTTGCAGGTTTTTGTGGTGCTGATTTCCTCTGCTATTTAACACCTGCAGAACATCTGTCCCTTCCAGATAAAAATGATGTAAGAGAAGGCGTTATTGCCACAAGAATTGCTGCGCATGCTGCTGATCTTGCGAGAGGCATAGATAGAGATGTTGATTTTAATTTTAGTAAAGCTCGTGAGGATTTAAACTGGGATGAAATGTTTGCTCTCTGTATCGATCCAAAAAAAGCAAAAGAGTATAGGGAGAAACGATTGCCGTTAGAGGATACAAAGGCATGTTCTATGTGTGGAAAACTCTGTGCCATTGAGATGGTAAAAAAATACTTGAAGGAATAGTCAAAATTTAAAAAAAACTACTCAGCTATATAAACAACTTTTTTGATTACACACTAATATGATCGATCTTTATCTTGCATTGCCAGCATTTATCGTTGGAGTTGTTTTTCTCTACAAGGGTTCAGATATCCTTGTTGATGGGACATCGAAGACCGCAGTACGACTAGGCATATCATCTTTAATTATTTCAGTGATACTGATTGGATTTGGAACGTCTGCACCGGAGTTTGCAATCTCTGTAGGAGCAGCTGTTCAAAACCAAGCAGGGATCTCACTCGGGAACATTATTGGTTCATGTGTTGCAAATCTGTTACTTGTGTTAGGGATAGGCGCAATTATTAGGCCCTTATCCGTAAAAAAGGGCATAGTTAAAAGAGAAATGCCAATTACGCTAGGTGCCACAATTATGCTTTTGCTTGTATCATTTTTTGGGCTGTTAGACGCTCATCATTTTGTTGGGGGAATCATTTTCCTTGTCTCATTTGTAGCATTTGTGGTTTATTTTATTCGATGTGCTCAAAAAGAACGGAATAAGAGAGAGAAATATGATAACAGTGCAATCCGAAAAAACATCTTATTTATTATTCTTGGAATAATCGGAGTTGTTGCTGGAGCATTGCTTCTCATTGAATCAGCAGTCACAATTGCTGAGTTTCTTGGGATTTCACCATTTATTATTGCAGTATCAATGGTTGCAATTGGTACTTCTCTACCGGAACTCGTTGTTTCTGCGACGGCATCCTATAAAGATGAGTCTGATATTGCTGTTGGTAATGTTCTTGGATCTAATGTTTTTAATATTTTATTGATACTTGGATTTGCAGCTCTTTTTATACCGCTAAAAGCAAATATCTTAGAATCAATCGTCCATTTGTGGATTCTTCTAGCTGTTACTCTGGTGATGTTTCTAATACTATACACGGGTCATTCGATTTCTAGAAAGGAAGGAGTGTTTATGTTAGCACTATACTCGGTTTTTATTTGGTATACTTTCTTTGGATACTCTTTGTTTTTTTAGGAAGTAAAAATCAAACTCTATAAATAGGAAAATAGTATTCGTAAGAAACAATGGAGAGAAAAAAGTTCTCGTATAAAAAAGATCTTTTTCCTGTTTTTTTAATGGGTTGCCTCTTCGTTCTTATTCATGGCCTTGCGTTGCTCGTTACCGGACCTTTTGAAGCTGCAGGGATGCAAGCGTTTGAAGATCCAGGTGATCCGATGAATCTCGTAGTTTTCTTTGTCATCATAATCGCGATGACTGTAGCAATACTACTTATTGCAAAGTATTGGAAGAAACAGTTAATTCAGTTCATTATTTTAGGTGCTGTTGGTTATACTTCTTTTTACGTGTTTTTGCCACTTCTTGCTCTTGTTTTTCCTGGTTGGTGGCCATTGATTCTTTCGATTGCTTTTGCAGTAATTCTTACAATAACTCTGTTTAAATATCCTGAATGGTATGTCATAGACATTTGTGGCATTATTGTTGGAGCTGGTGCTATTGCAATATTTGGGATCTCTCTTGATATTTTTTTAGTACTGATTTTGCTTATAGTACTTGCTATCTATGACGCAATATCCGTGTATAAGACCAAACATATGATCGATCTTGCAGATACCGTTATGGATCTTAAACTCCCGGTCTTGTTGGTGATACCAAAAATCAGAAAGTATTCTCTATTAAAAGAGACAAAGAGTTTGAAAGAAAAATTAAAAGATGATGAAGAACGAGATGCTTTTTTCATGGGTCTGGGAGACATTGTGATGCCGGGGATTTTAGTTGTTTCTGCATATCAGTATGCAATAAGTAATAATTTAGCTGGTTTTCCAATTGCAGCAGGCGTGATAATTGGTACTCTTGCTGGATTTATTGTGCTTATGGCGTTTGTTATAAAAGGAAAACCCCAGGCAGGACTTCCATGTCTTTGCGGCGGTGCCATTCTTGGATATCTAGTATCAAGTTATGTATGGTTTGGAGAGATAGTTGGATTAAACTTTTCATTTTAGATTTAATATTCCATTCTAATATGATTATCTTCACACCATATTTTTCTGTTGAAATGATTCAATGGTTTGCCACATATAGGACATGTTGTTTTTTCAAGGAAATGCTCAAGCCAAATGTCTCGCACCTGCAGTACTGTCTCGTTTTCTATACGGTTTAACATCTCTTTAAGCTCAGGAGTTATTGCAAGTTTTCTTAGATTTGAAAAATTAATTTTTTTCTTCTTTGGAACCTGCGATGGATCATAATAGACAGCTGTTGCAGCGTATTGCTTTGTTTTTTCACCCTGCTTTCCGATGATGATTGTTGCAAGGACAACTCCGCTGAGAAGTCCGCCTAAATGAGCGAAATGGGCGGTATTGGATTGAATTCCTGATTGTGTTTCCCACCAGACAATGATTGTTTCCATCGCTGCAAAGATAAGTGCTGCATAGATGACTTTGATACGACGAAACACCATGATTATCCCAAGTGGAATGGGCATAACAACCTCATCTCGTGGATATGAATAGGCAAATGCTCCAAGAATTCCGAAAATAGCACCAGAAGCACCGATAAGAGGAGTAGCCGACCCTAGATTAAGGAGTGAATGAGTAAGGGCACCGCAAACACCAGTGATGAGATAAATAACTAGGAAGTTCTTCCATCCGATTCGTTGTTCAAATGCCATCCCCATAAAGAGAAATACTATCATGTTTCCTAAAATATGAGCGAAACCACCATGAAGAAACATTGAAGATAATAGAGTATAGAGCTGGGGAAAATAATCTAACGAAAGGTACATTGCTCTAAAGGAAAGACCCGCATATTGCACCCCATTTGAAATCCCATATATAATTTCGTTGTAAAATACAAGGGTAATAATAAAAGCAACAAAATTTGCAATAATTAATGCATACGTCATCATTATTTTTTTTAGATACGCAAAAATTAAGATTCCAAGTATTATACACATAACGATAATAGAAATCAGGTTCTGAGGAAATATCATTATGTCCATTTTCTTTTTCTCCAGTCACGTCCGACAAGTGCAAACGTCATACCATATATGAGCACAATAAATGATGGGTTTTTATACTCTGCCAAAAAATCTTCAAAAGAAGAAACTGGTTCTTTTTCCTTCATTGGGCCAAGATTCCAGTCATAAAAAAATACTTCAGCATAATACAAGGCAATTTCTTCGTTTGTAATGATGAGTCCTGCCTCTCTGTTCTTCGTGACAGAGTTCTCATTCCAGTTGATGCTGGAGATCAAAACAGACGTGTTATCGACAATCATTCCCTTGTTGTGTACGTTGGCGAAATAGGACCAGTTTGTATAATGAAACTTCACTTCTATCCCATTTTCTTCAAGATACTTCTTTGTTGCATTTTGTTTTATATTGGTTGGTTCAAAACGTGGATTATAATTCAAAATCACTTTAATGTCAACACCATTTTTTGATTTATTGACAAGTCGTTCAACAAAAGGACTGATTGTATTTGTCCAATCTTTATAGATATACAGCTGTTCGATTAATATACTTGTTTCTGCTGAATTGATAAGATCAAGTATTGCCTGTTGGCTTGTATCTGGAGAAAAAACGGGAATGGCAGAGAAATTCCCCACTACTGTTTTAGATTCAAATTGTGGCTCATATGATCCGCTATAAACGGTTTCACTCAGGTAAAAATCAGGTGGGATAGAAAAATCCATATTCTCAAAACTGTAGCTGTCACATCGCAGTGGGTTCCAATCGTCAAGAAATACATCTAAAAAATACGCTGCAACATCTTTGTTTCGTACAACGATTCCCCATTCTCTGTTTCCAAATGTTGGATCTTTTGGAATGCCTGTTTTTGCCCAGTTGCAGCTTTCAACAATCACTGTGTAGTTATCAATTACAAGATATTTTCCATGATCAAACCGGTATCTATCATAGACATCGTTGTCTGGGTCATTGACGATGAACCTTATCTTACCGCCATTATTTGCAATTCTATTGAGGATGAATTGTTCCCTATCATCAATACCACCTACCGGTGCACCTTCTAAAAAAATGTTAACAGAAACACCTCTTTTAAGTGCTGCAACAAGTTCATCACAGAGAAAAGGGTTGGTGAATTCGTAGATGTTGAAATAAATAGACTTCGTTGCGTTTCTTAGTTCACTTACGATTGTTTCAAAGCTACAATCAGGAGAAACAAACATTTTTATCTCTCCAATACAGGACATGGTTAGATATGGAAAATCTGATTGACCGATGCCATATATCCGGGGATGCTTCCAATCAGATGACATGTTGGTATCTTTTGGTATACCATTATGAATATTTCTTTTAAGGATAACGCCAGATCCAGATTTTGGAACCGACAGTCCATTCCATCCTTTGGAGACATATTCAGAATCTCCATAAACAATGATGTCGATGGTGTGATTATATCCATCCTTAAGTGCTACTGCGCCACCAGTGTTACTTAACGTAAATTTTTTAGTACAAATCATTTGTGGTATATCTTCATAGGAGTCTGTATCATATTCATAATCTGGTTTTTCCCCAGTCTCCCATAGAAAAGCACTTGCATTTTGTGTAATAATAAGAGATGTTTCAGGGGGTATTGTTGTGTTGTTTGGAAACATTATTTTTGTTTGTTTCTCTCTTGTTTTCTGAGGTTTATTTGTAAGATACCATCCTGAAATATTTATCTTCTTCTGCGATGGGTTATAAAATGTGATAAATTCATTGTTGACTCTTGGATGAGCATGATAGTAGAGTTCAGTGATGACAATGCTGCTACTTTCGTTTTCAAATGTTTTATAAAGACGTATCTCAAGAGAGTTTTCATTATTTGACTCATCTAACTCGTCAATAGTGTTTTCTTCGTCAACGATGACAAAGAGAGTATGATTGCCAATGTTTACATCTGTTGTATCCCATTCAACTGAAGGATATTTCTGGTATTTTCCAATTGAATCGTACTGTTTAGTTCCGATAAGATGTTCTTTATCCTTGAAGTCATAATAAAATGTGACGGTGACATCTGTTGCGTTTTCATTTCCTTTATTTTTTACAAACGCTTTTATGTTTACAATTCTACCTTCACCAAAAGTTGTGTTTTCTTTTTTCTCTTCATCGAGGCATTTAATTTTTGTAACGTTTATATCAGGTCCCAGGAGTTCAATTTCAAATGTTATGGTATTCTTTTTTCCAACATCACTCGTTGATGTTGCTGATAGTGTGATGAAGGCAACTCTACAGTTATTATCTTGACATGGAATGATATGTAATGTTGTATGATTCAACTCATGTGGTTTTAGATGTAATGTCGAATTATCAAGTGTTGCACTCCATCCTCTAGTGGCATCATCAATGTTTATTGAAAAACTATCATTAAAATCACCGAGATTTTCTACAGATACTACAATATCTAGCGTTTCTTTTTTTCTCACAAGATAATATGTTTCTGGACATTTTATATCAACATTGTAATCTCCCTGCTCTATTGTAACATTTGAAATAATGTGTAGTATGCTGCCGTTATCTTCTACAAAGAATATGGAGTAGTTTGTTCCTGCTGGAGATGGGATTTTATAGTATCCTGGTTCTGAGGGAAACGTATCATCGATTTTGTTGTCTTCTGTTATATATAGTCCTGTTATAGAGTCTGTTTTGTTTTTGATAATGACTGTTTTTTTATCCAGAATGGTGTTGTTGTCTTTTGCGATATCTACAACATATCCACCAATTGTTCCATTTACGGTTGATTCATCCATATCCAATAGATATATCTTTTTAGATATCTCTCTAGATATATTATCCGATTTGACTTTTACGATCAAATAAGCTGTATTATTATTCATTATGTTATTTTGATATTCTTGGTAATCTTTTTTGAATCTGAGATAAAGCCAGTCAGTCCAGTTTCCTTGTTCATCGGTTGTTATATTAAAAGCATAATAATGTGACCATTTCCAAATGATTCCATTCCATGTTTGGGTTGCTGGATAAGAGCTTGAAAGATTTCCAATGACATATGCTTTTATTTGATAGGTTTGAGAGCAGCTGAAGTTCGTCATGTTTGTTTTTATGGCAAAGGGAATACCGTAGTCAGAGTTGTTTTGTACCTTTGGAATATAGGTAGGATAGAGATCAATGTCTAGATGTGAATATATTACAATCGTGTTTCTACTTCCTGGTGTGGGAATAACTCCATCGTAGAAATCTATGCTTGAGTCGTTCGTATCCGTATCTGGATATCTAGCGAGGGAATGATTTACATCGACCAAAGCAGCAGGGAATCCTGGTACATCTGGATAGTCTTCTCCCCATTCCATAGCATCGATAACAGTTCCTGTACTGTTTTTTAGTATGAGTTTATCTTTTGTATTTCCCAGGCCGTTTCCTATGCTTAAATCATCCACATAGAGTTTTATGGTTTCGTTTGAGATTGAATAGTTTTCATAGATTCTTGTTCCATGATCTGCAATGATTGCATATCCTTTTGGTGGTATGATTGTTGTACCATTTCCATGATCTGAATCTCCTTCTAAAACATCTTCGGAGAAGTTATCTATTATGTTCCATCCTGAAACATTTATTGATTGATTTGTCGGATTGTAGAGTTCTACCCATTCGTTGTAGTTGTCATCTTCTTCTGGGTTGTACATGATTTCATTTATAACGATGGTTGTGATATCTTCTGCACGAACTGTTTGATTCATATGTAATAATATAAAAAATGAGATAATTATAGCTGTCGAGACTGTAGAATACCACTTATTATTTGACAGATTTAGTCCTCCCTTTGATTTAGAGGGCGGGGGGGGATTTGAACCCCCGTATGCGGATCTGCAGTCCGCCACATAGCCACTTTGTTACCCGCCCAAAGTAACAGGAGATATAACAAGGTTTGATAAAAAGGTTTTGAACCTTCCTATTGAACTAATGGCAGGTAGCTGGGTGTTATGTGGCAAGACAGCAAATAATAAGAGAAATGTTAATTCGATAGAGAAGTATGAAAATCGAAGGTCTTAGAAGAACTTCCTCACTGATATCTCACTAGAAGCATAGTTTCCAGCTTCATCGTAAGCTATAACTTTAATCGTATGTCGAAATCTAAATGGTGTCCTCTCATCCCATGTCCAAATGTATGGTTCCGTGGTGTCATTGTATTTTAATTCTCCATCAATATAAAATTCTACTCTATTAATTCCAGACTCTTCATCTGATGCTTCAACTTCAATATCTATATAGCCAATTATTAACGGTTTGCATAGAGGCAGCTTCTCTTTGTTTCGGATATACAATGCATTTTCAGGTTTAATAATCTCAACAACTGGTGGATCAGTATCAAAAATTCTTTTGTATAAACCGGTGTGCTGTGCATCATGATGAAATTGAGGCCATTGCATAGTAACTGCATTATATTGACTATCAATGTCAATCACATAAATGTCTGTTCTATATATACCCTGAGATATAGATTGCTGATAACCCACAAAAACAATTTCTATATCTCCGTCATCATCAAGATCGCCCAAAGCCAATGCTCCATTGGCATAACTATCAAATGGCCCACCTATAATCTCGATAGGAAAATTCTCAACAGAAGTTCCATCGCAATTCCAAGCATGTATTAGATTTTTTGTTCCGATATTAGAACTTATAAGTATTTCACTCTCACAATCGCCATCTATGTCCCCTACAACTACGGATGGCTCACCATTAGCAGAGCCGCCACCACCGCCTGGTATCCCATCAAAAGATACTGGCCACTCATTTACTAATTGGCCATCATGATGAAATGCATTAACTTGTCCATTTTTAACTGTCAACAATTCAAGATCATTATCGCCATCAAGATCCGTAGGAACAATTTCGTTATATAAACCGTTTCCATCAATAATTTCCAAAGCCTTCGTTCCATTATGATGGTAAACATATAGGTTAAAATAACCATAATCAGCTGATCCCATGATTTCAAGGTCACCATCTTGATCTAAATCTGCTAGGGTTATTGGGGTAGGAAATCTTTTACCAACTTCAACTGGCCATCCATCGATAATATTTCCCATATGATCAAAGGCATAAATTCCTTTTGTATCACTGGGATACCAATAGCTAGTTCCAACAACAATTTCTAAATCTCCGTCGTTATCTATGTCTCCAATTGCCTGCATTCCCTCAGGACAACTAACCCAAGCAGGCCAGTTCCCAGATAGGTTATCGCCATTATAATCATAAGCACACAAATGATAATATTCTGTTTCTATCCCTCCCCCAGCAATAATTGCATCTAAATAACCATCACCATCTATATCAGATAACGAAGGTCTGCTATACGAACCCTTTGTCTGAATCGGCCAACCTGGAAAATTGTCACCTGTGTGAGACAAAACAAAAATTTTATACGGATCGCTAAAGGGCATATCATTATCAATAATCTCAAGATAACTGTCATTATTTATGTCCCCAACTGAGGGAATTCCTCCTGCCATCTCCCCCAAATCAATGGGGAAGTTGTTCATCTGAGTTCCATCGTATTTAAATACGTATATTTTACCAGTATCAGGTGCAAATGAACTACCGGATCCAAGAATTATTTCTAAGTTCCCATTGTTATCTATATCAGCCAATGTTGGTGGACCAAGCACTATATCGTTAATGGTCACAGGCCATCCATCTTGATGGAGAGAATCTGAAGGCTATTGGCTTGAAGGGTGAGACATATAATGATGTTATCAACAAACTATTGGACTGTTGGAAAGGAAAAATATGAGTTTGTTTTCTTTTTCAAATTCACTTTTTATATTTTTTTATATAATATATTGATATTAATATATGTGTCGGCAGTTATAGTATTTTCGTTTTTCTCTTTTTTTCATATTTACAATTAAATCATAATGGTACTTCTTTCAGATTCGATTCCTCTATCCATCGGCCATAATAAAGAATTAAAACTTTTTGTTCCAGCGTTAAATCCGGAAATAATGCGTTGATTACACCAGCATCAGTTAGTAGTCCCTGCTCATTGACAGCATCTATTAATCCCTTTTCAAACTCCTTCCGGAGTTTATTTGCTTCTTCAAAAGATAGACCAAGTTTGCCTTCAGAAGTTTCATTCCATTTCTTTTTTATTTTTTCCCATTCTTCTTTTGCTTTTTCTTCCCAGCGTTATTTGTCCTAATATATATGAGGATGATTGAAAACAATGAATATCTCTACAGAAACACTTAACAATCAAAGAATCATTGTTTTAATGGAGATATACTTATTGTAGATATTAACATTATAAGTATTGCGATAATTGTAATAGTATTTTTCCTACTATTACTGACTTGATATTTCTCCATAATTTTTAAATGTTTGAATCCCTCTCTCCTGTAATCACTTTATTTGGAAAGACGGTTGCTCCTGTTTCTTGAATTGAAAGATTTAATTGAAAATCTGAATTAGGAAATAAGCAATTACAAATGTCTAAAAAATTAGTAAGCCTTTTTGATAACTACTTAATCGGTTCTTCTTGAACCCTTAACTCGCTATCCATCCAGGTTAGTTCACTACCTGATTTTAACGAATCAAACTCGATCTGAGGTTTTCTCTGGCAGGATTTTAATGCAACATATAACCATTCCTAATTCAGATTTTTCGAAAATGACCAAAATGGAGAAATGGAGAGAGATCAAGACTGACATCGGCAATAAAAATAATGGCAGAATATCAACGAATTGTCATATTTAGATTAGGTCGTTTATTGGGGATAAAAGGCCCTGGTCTTGTTTTCGTTGTTCCGATAATTGATAAAGTAATAAAACTTGATTTAAGAACCCGGGTAATTGATGTTCCAAAACAAAGAGTGATTACTGAGGATAATGTCACTGTTGATGTTGATGCAGTAGTCTATTTTAGAATAATTGACCCGGAAAAAGCAGTTGTTGAAGTTCAACGATATGATATTGCTACAAGTTTACTTGCACAAACCACGCTTAGAGATTTACTTGGTCAACAAGATCTTGACGAAATCCTGTCAAAAAGAGAAGAACTTAACAAAAAACTTCAAACACTCATAGATCAAGGCACAGAACCCTGGGGAATAAAAATCTATGCTGTCACAATCAGGGATGTATCATTGCCAGAGGAAATGTTGCGAGCGATTGCAAAACAGGCTGAAGCAGAACGAGAGAAACGATCGAGAATAATTATAGCAGAGGGAGAATTTCAGGCGTCAAAGAAAATGGCTGAGGCAGCAAAACTCTATGAGAAAACACCAGCTGCATTACGATTAAGAGAACTGCAGACGCTCGCCGAGATAGCACGGGAGAAAAATCTTATAGTTGTTCCTTGAACCATCTTTTGACAGAAAATTATATAAATTCATAAGATAAGCGATTAGCTATGGAGACTGTCTGTCGCATTGAAATTATAAAGGATGGTAAAGATTTTGCTGTAAGAGCATATTTAGCTAGTGGTTCAATTAAGGAGTATCGCCATCATGTTTTCGAAGAAGTGCTTACTGAGATGGTCATTGATTTGCAGGAATTGTTAGAGGAATAAATAGTATTTACTGTGCTGTTTTGACAGTCTTTATTTATGAAATTGAGGTAAACTTTCATTACGATATATAATTAACCAAAAATTTATTATAAAATGACGTTCATAGGAATTACAGCATATATGGGATATTATGGAAAACTTTATTTGCCCAAGATGTGGAAAAAGAACGCTGGTAAAAAAAGAAGTAGAGCCAGGAAAATACAAACTGATTTGTGATGCTTGTGGGTTTCAACGTGAGGCACTCCCAACAGAAGACCCAAAGCAAGGCGTAACTTAGCGTCTTAATTGAAAAACATACGCCCCTTTACCTGTCACATATGTAGAGGTTTTTTTGGTTTGTTTTGTAAATCAGGAAAAGTTTTTTACTACCCATGATTGGCGATAGAATGACTATTTACAATAAAAGACAAAAAGCAATTGCAGAAAAAATAGATACAGAAACAAGTCTATCAAACTGGAAGGACTATAAATGGCAACTAAGAAATGTCATAAAAGATATTGACACATTTGAAATATTAACTGGTATTAAATTTGGAAAAAAAGAACGAAGGCAGATTGAGAAAACCATTGCAAAGTTCCCTCTCTCAATAACCCCTTATTATCTGTCTCTAATAGATACCAATGAATACCAGACAGATCCAATATTCAAACAATCTTTCCCAGACCCACAAGAGCTCATCGTAACAAAATATGATATAAAAGATCCGTTAGCTGAAGATAAAGATAGCCCTGTTCCAGGGATAACCCATCGATATCCTGATAGATTATTATTTTTAATTAGCAACATCTGCTCAATGTATTGTCGGCATTGCACCCGGAAACGAAAAGTGGGTGATGTTGATTCCATCCCTTCTAAATCAGAGATTATGAAAGGAATCAGATACATAAAAGATACCCCTGCTGTGAGAGATGTTCTCTTGTCAGGTGGCGACCCGTTTATGCTGTCTGATGGATATCTTGATTGGATACTTACTGAACTGCAAAAAATCCCTCATGTTGAAGTGATAAGAATAGGCACACGGATTCCTGCAGTTCTTCCATATCGTATAACCAATGATTTGGTGGAGATGTTGAAAAAACATCATCCAATATGGGTTAACACACAATTCAATCACCCGCGGGAACTGACAGCTTCAGCAAAAGAATCTATAAAAAAGCTAGCTGATGCTGGGATTCCACTCGGTAATCAATCTGTTTTACTTGCAGGAGTTAATGACTGTCCACGTATCATGAAAACATTACTGCATACGCTTGTGCAAAACAGAATTCGACCCTATTACCTCTATCAATGTGATCTATCGGAAGGATTAAACCATTTTCGGACTCCGGTTGGTAAAGGAATAGAAATAATGGAACATCTTATTGGTCATACCAGTGGATTTGCAGTTCCGCGATATGTTGTTGACGCTCCAGGTGGAGGAGGTAAAATTCCGGTTATGCCTCATTACATAGTGTCATGGGGAACCAACAAGGTGGTTTTAAGAAACTATGAAGGAGTTATTACTAGTTATAAGGAGCCTGATTCCTATCAGGAATATTTTTGTGATAGGAATTGTAAAGAATGTGATTTACAACTAAATCTTGAAGGTGCTGATGAGTTTAATGCTGTTGGTATTGCAAAGCTTCTTTCTGATTTTGATAAAACCATTACATTAACGCCTAAGGAAACCGAGAGAATAGTGCGCAGAAATGATAAAAAGGAGGGATAAATATGTTAAGTATTAAACGAGTTTTGGTTGTTGGTAGCTGGGCAAAAGAGCAAATCACTATTGAAAACATTAAACAAAACCCAGATTTTGAAGTCTATGTTTATATGGATACTAAAAACCCTGGTATCATTAGCCTTGCAGATGGATATGAAATCGGGGATTTACACAACGTAAAAGATGTTGTAAGTTATGCAAAAAAACAAAATATTGATTTAGTTCTTATAACAACAGCTGAGCCGCTTTCATTGGGTTTAGTTGATGAACTTGAAAAAGAGAATATCCTTGCTTTTGGTCCATCAAAAAAGGCAGCAAAACTAGAGTCAGATAAAGTCTTTTCAAGGAAACTTATGAAAAAGTATGGGATAAAAGCATTACCAAGATTTGATGTTTTTGATGATGTTAATAATGCTATTGAATATGCTAAAAGCCTGGATTGGAAGGTAGCAGTAAAACCTATTGGTTTAACTGAGGGGCTTGGTGTAAAGGTTTATGAGGATCAGCTAAAAAATAAGCATGAGGTAATAGATTATATTTATAGGATTTTTAAGGAGAAAATCGGTGGAAAGGCAAAGGTATTAATTGAGGAGAAACTAGAGGGAATTGAATTTATAATACAATGCATTGTTAATGGTAATCATGTTATCTCTACTCCTGCCGTGAAAGATTTTAAAAAACTTTTACCTGGTGATAATGGTCCCAATACAGCAAGTATGGGGTCATATTCTGATAAAGGACTTATCTTGCCGTTTATGAGTTATGATGATTACTTAAAAGCTGTTGACATAATAATGAAGACACTTGAGGCATTCAATAAGGAAACGGGGGGTAACTGTCTTGGTTTTCTTTATGGGCAGTTTATGCTTACAAGTGATGGTATTAAACTCATCGAGTATAATTTCAGGCCGGGTGACCCAGAATGGATGAACACCTTATCTGTTATGGAAGATAATGTTGTTGATATAGTCAGATTTCTTTTAGATGGAATACAAAAACCAATTGATTTTGAGAATAAAGCAACTGTTTGCAAATATATTGTCCCAGAGGGATATCCTAAAAAGTTAAACAAAGTACTTGATGTAACTTTTGATGATGAAGAAATTAAAAAAACCGGTGTAAATGTTTACTACAGTAGTGGTTTTGATAACAATGGGAAGTTACGTGTGGGATGTGAACGAGGTATAGCTTTTATTGCAAAAGCAGACACTATTTTTGAAGCAAATCAACTAGTTGAAAAAGCAATTTCGATGGTAAATGGTAATTTCCATTATAGAGAAGACATTGGAACAAAACAACTTATAAACTCAATAATTGAAAAAGCACAGGGGGTAAGAAAGTGAAAACACTTCAAATTCGGAAAGCAGATGAAAAAGAGTTTCCCAGTGTATATAACTTTGTCTCTAGTTGTAAACCGTTGGAAAGTTATCCTGAGCATTTTTATAAGATAATGCTAAGGTATTTTGGCAACAGTTGTATTATCGCTGAGTTTAATGGTGAGATTGTTGGTTTTGTAATGGGTTTTACATCTCAGGTAGATGATAAAAAACTTTTTCTTTGGCAGATAGGAGTTGCTAATTTACTGAGAGGAAATGAAATTGCAAAAATGTTATTAGAAAAGTTTGAAAAAGTTGCAAAGAAACTTGGTTGCAAAAGGATTGAAGTGACGGTTGATCCAGAAAACATCCCGTCGCAGAAATTGTTTGAAAAAATGGGGTATCTTAACGTGAGTGCTAAGGAAGGAGAAACTGTAGAAGTCATGGGGAATACAGCGGTGAAAGATTACTATAAGGCCGGAAGGCATTTTATGTTATTTGAGAAAAATGTTTGAATTTTGGTGAAATATGAAAAGTAATCGTAAGATGTATGAAAAAATGTTTGAGGAGGGAAGTAATTTTGCCGAATTGTAGTACTTGTCCGATTTTCCATGAATGCCCAATCAATGTTCCTGGGGAAACTATGGGAAATCCTGAAGCAGATTGCCCAATTCTTAAATTGATAAAAAAACAAAAATGAGCAATTGCCCAATTTTCTGTTAAATTAATGATAAGATGGATAACTCTTTCCCCTAAGTTATGAAATTATGATCCGTTATCCTTTTTCAAATCTCATCTCAGCATATTTGGAGGTGAAACCAACACGTTCAAAAAGGGTAACTGCTGGATTCTCATATTCAACAAGTAGAGAGACATCTCCATCACATAATTTAATAGTCAACTCCAACAACCTCCTGCCGATCTCCTGTCTTCTATACTCCTCATGAATCGCGATATATATCAACACGTGTTTGGGCATATAACCAGACATACCAGTTTCATCTACTACCACCCCTCCAATCAGTTGCTCATCGTCAAAGGCCTCCAGCAGAAATCCTCCCTTTCCGACACTTTTTGAAAGCGCGTAGTCAACTGCCTCTTTGACGTCTTTCTTAGAATCCCTATATTCTTCTAAATATTTGTGAAGGAAGTTAACGAATTCTTCTATAGAGTGCCCCTTATCAAAGTTTTGTTCTTTTTCAACCAGTTTGAATTCTAACATACACTTTACACATCCTAAATAATATCCCTCATAAAACATTAGATATTTTTAGAGAGATTACCTATTTTTTCTTTACTTCTATTTTGTTCTCTTTTTTTCTTGTAATTTTCGATCGTTTTGTCTGGGTTGACAGGCGTTTTCTCTATTTTGTCTAATTTATCTTCAAGTATATTTATCTGCTGATCTATCATCCTATCGCTCCATGGATAATAGTAAGAGGTTTCACGGTACAAAAAATTTATGTTTCTATGAAAAACAATAATTTTTTATAACATCAGGTTAATGGGAACAGGCATTTTAGGGATATTATGGAATATAAGCATGAAGAAGATAATATGCGATTACCGTTGCCTGAAAATAATGAGAATGAAATGTTTGCTATAGTAGATCAAGTATTAGGTGGTTCAAGAATGAATGTCAACTGTGAGGATGGTAAATCACGGATGGCACGTATTCCTGGTAGAAAAAAAAGGCGAATGGGTCGGATTAAGATGGGAGATCTGTTGATTGTTAGTCCTTGGGAGATTCAAGATGAGAAAGCAGATATCCTCTATCGATATAAGAGAAATCAAGTAAGGTTCCTCAGCAACAGGAAGATGCTGCTGGAGAGGGTTGATGTTTTTAGGAGATAGTATGATGGAAGAGATATTAGGAGTGTTTATTTGCCTAAAAAGAGGGAAAGAGAGGAAATAGAACAGGTAAAAAACTGCCCTGAATGTGGTAGTACCCATATTGTCAGAGACTATTCTAGAGCAGAAGTGGTATGCGAGGGTTGCGGGCTTGTCATTGATGATGGTCTCATTGATCAGGGGCCTGAATGGCGTGCATTTGACAGTGAGCAACGACAAAAACGAGCACGAACAGGTCCTCCTATGAGATATACTCTTCACGATAAGGGATTGAGTACAACACTCAGCTGGAAAAACAAGGATGCATATGGGCGGTCAATTCCAACAAAAAACCGTGCACAGATATACAGGCTTAGGAAATGGCAGCGAAGAACACGGATTAGCAGCACGATTGAACGGAGTCTTGCCCTTGGCTTTGCAGATCTCAGCAGGATATCATCAGTTATGGGTCTTCCAAGGGATGTGCGTGAGAGAGCTGGAATGCTATTTAAACAAGCGGCAGAGAATAGGCTCCTTCGTGGACGAAGCGGAAAGGTGGTTGTCGCTACAACTGTTTATGTGGCATGTCGATTAGACAATATGCCAAGAACCCTTGATGAAATCAGCAATGCATCACAGTCTCCAAGAAGGGAAATCGGCAGAACGTACCGGTTTCTTGCTCGGGAGTTAAAATTGAAGATGCGTCCCACTTCACCGATTGATTACGTCTCTCGGTTTTGCAGCGAGTTACATCTTAGTCATGATGTTAAGACAAAAACAATTAAAATACTCAATAAAGCGGTTGAAAATAAATTAACTAGTGGCCGTGGGCCTGTGGGTATGGCTGCTGCATCTCTCTATATCGCATCTGTACTTTGTGGTGAACGTAGAACACAACATGAAATAGCGTATGTAACAGGTGTAACAGAAGTTACCATTCGTAATAGATATAAGGATCTTGCAGAAAAACTGGATATTGATATTTGCTTATAGAATTTAATGGAGAAACTTATAAAATGAGATTATTTTAAATTAGAAAAGAGGAATAAAACCAAAGAAATAAATAATTAATATCCACCCTTTTTCTATCTTACTGCATCAACCTATGGATTATCACAAATGTTAAATAAAAGAAAGCTATGTCGTCAAATTAAGCTGCAGATGAAATGGGGCGCTCTGCAACTGGTGTCTTTCTTTTTGTTTGTAGGAAATTAGAAGGATGTAGTAATTATGGAAATTGTTAGAGAAGGAGATAAAGTTCACATATTATGTGGAGCGAAATTAGAAGATGGTACAGTCTGCTACAAGAACGAGAAAGAAAAGCCCCTAGGGTTCGTTGTGGGAGAAGGTAAGTTCTTTCCAGCTATTGAAAATGAAATGAAAGGTATGAAAGAGGGAGAATCAAAGACGATGACTCTTGAACCTAAGGATGCTTTTGGTAAACATAAAGAAGATCTCGTAGTAGAGGCATCAAAGAATGACTTCCGATCTGATGCCAAGATGGATATAGGCTTGAGAGTAGAAGTTAATACGCCTTCAGGAAAGACATTACATGGAACAATAATAGAAATCAAGGATGAGACATTAACATTAGATTTCAATCATCCTTTAGCAGGTAGGAAGATAGTGTTTACTGTAACCTTAGTTTCTATTGAAGGAGACTAAATCTCTTTTTATTTTTTTTAAAGGGGTGAATTAAAGGTGGGAGAATATTGTATTACTCATGTTAGAATGAAAGATAAGAGCAAAGCAGATAATTTAGGTGAATTACCATCTTTTTAAAATCTTGTTTTTCGCTCTTTTTTAACAATCCAGGCTTGAGTCTGAGGAGGTGAAAATGTATGAAAGGTACAATCAAATGGTACAATCCAAGAAGGGGATATGGATTTATTACGGGTGAAGACGGCAAGGATGTCTTTGTTCACAAGACAGCTATACTAGATGAAATAGGTTATCTCCATGAGGGAGACCAGGTTGAGTATGAAGTGGAAGAAACAGAGCGGGGACTCAAGGCAAAAAATCTAAAAAAATCGTAAAAGAAGAAATAATATAACATCCAAGGTAAAAAAATGAAAGGGATGACAAATGATAATGAAAAAAAGGCCAAAAACGAACTAGAAGAATTAAGGATACTCTGCAGGAAGTGTAATACAGAATGGATTGAAAAGAGACCAAAGGGTTATTTTGTGAGATATGAGAAAGATAACAACTATCTGATAAACAGAAATGAACCTGAGAAGAAGAGATATTTTAGATGTCCCCACTGTGGATCGCAGAGCAAAATAGCTAGGTTGCCTGTGAGATCAGTAATGAAGGTAAAATAGGAATGGACAAAATGATGGTTGACTCCATGGGGGACACTGTAGTGGCCAATGATGGAGCGGCAATTTTGGAAGAAGGCAGAAGAATTAAAAATTAGGATATTAAACATGAAGGTGTAAAAATGACTGATTTACGAAATCAACGGAGGATGGCAGCGGGCATACTGAAATGCGGTGAAAATAGGGTTTGGGTGGATCCAGATAGAGCAGATGAGGTTGCAGAAGCTGTTACTAGGAGTGACATAAGGGAGCTTGTCAAGGGTGGAGCGATAAAAAGTAAACAAGTTCAAGGCATTTCAAGTGGTCGAAAAAATTTTAAACAAAAACAGAGGGAGAAAGGAAGAGGAAAAGGCCATGGATCAAGAAAGGGTGTAAAATATGCACGTTTACTAAGAAAGGAACGTTGGATAAACACCATACGGCCAATCAGAATTTATCTAAGACAACTGAGGGATGATAAATTAATTGATCGAAGTGTCTATCGTAAGTACTATCGGAAGGCAACGGGTGGTGAATTTAGGAACAAACACCATCTAAAAAAACATCTCATATCTGATGGTATTTTAAAGGAGGATAAATAATGAAACGGGATCTGTTAGGTTTAGTAGATAAAATAAAAAGTAAGATTATAGGAGGCAAATAATGGCAAGAAGAAGGAGTAGAAGACTACCTAGAAGACAACCTAAAAAGTCTATAACAGTAGAAGATTGGAAGCCGAAAACCAGATTGGGGCAAATGGTCAAAAAAGGGGATATCTCTACTATGAGTGAAGTATTAAATTCAGGTATGCTCTTGAAAGAACCCGAAATTGTAGATGTCTTGCTACCTGATGTCGAAGATGAGGTTATTGATGTTAAAATGGTTCAACGTATGACTGACTCTGGGAGACGAATAACATTCGTAATTACTGTAGCTGTTGGAAATAAAGATGGTTTTATAGGTTTAGGACAGGCCAGAGGGAAAGAGGTAGGATATAGTATAAGAAAGGCTATTGATAACGCAAAGTTAAATATTATTGAGATTAGAAGAGGGTGTGGATCTTGGGAATGTAGATGTAAGAAATCCCACACATTTCCATTTGCAGTGAAGGGCAAAAGTGGATCTGTAGAGGTAACCTTTAAGCCTGCTCCGCGTGGAATAGGATTAGTTACTGGTGATACGGCAAAAAAGATTTTAGAGCTAGCTGGAGTAAAAGATTGCTGGGCATTTACAAAAGGACATACCAAGACCATTGTTAATTATGCTAAAGCGGTGTTTGATGCTTTTAAAAAGAATGCGGAAATGCGAATCACTCAGAATGAAATTAAGAAAATTAGTATCGTATCGGGTAGTATTGGTTTACCACCTGAAGAATCTGTATCAGCAAAAATGGAGGATTAGCCGATGCCATCTGATAAAGAGGTTGATCGGTGTAAAACCTGTTTGCATTATTTCCAAGGAAGCTGCCTACTATGGCAATCTATAGGAAAAGACAAATGCACCCACTATCATCGGATAAAAAAATAAAAAATGGAGGATTTGATAATGGAATCATCTAAAATCCCATATGATCGAGCTATTACAATATTTTCTCCTGATGGAAGATTGTTTCAGGTGGAGTATGCTCGGGAGGCGGTAAAAAGAGGGACTACAACAGTTGGAGTGAAATTTAAAGATGGTGTTGTGTTAATTGTGGATAAACGCATTATCTCTCGTTTGATTGAACCTGATTCTATTGAGAAGATTTTTCAAATAGATGAATGTATTGGTTGTGCTACGTCGGGTCTTGTTGCTGATGCACGGGTCATAGTGGACAGATCTCGTATAGATGCCTTGATAAATAAGATACGATATGATGAAAAGATATCGGTTATAACGCTTGTGAAATGTATCTGTGATTTCAAACATACATACACCCAGTATGGTTGGGTGAGACCTTTTGGTACTGCCCTTCTTATTGCAGGTATTGACGAGACAGGATCACATTTGTTTGCTACCGATCCATCTGGTGCTTTTATGGAATACAGGGCCGGCAGTAGAGGGGAAGGTCGTAGTGGTGCTATGGCGTATTTCGAAGAAAATTATAAAGAGGATATGACGTTAGAAGAGGCTATTGATATGGGTATAAAAGCTATTAAAGGCAATGAAGGGAGACTGAATCCCGACGCTATTGAGATAGCAATAGTTGATACAATAGAAAAATTCCGTAAATTATCACGTGATGAATCGAAAAACTATGTAAAAAAAGCAATGGAGGAAAAAATTTATGGCAGAAGAAACAACAGAAGAAAGAAGAACAGATGAAAACGTAATATATTGATCTGAAAAACTCCATTGAGTTCACGGCGAAAATAGCATATTGTAGTAATTATATGCCTCTTCAACTTACTTAATAAAATGAAAATCAGCATCCGTTGGAAAGTGATAGTACATGATAGAAGTAAAAGTACAAAATATTGTGGCATCTACAGCATTTGCAGATAAGTTAGACCTGGACATTATAATACGCTCGGTAGAAGGAGCTGAATATGAACCTGAGCAATTTCCAGGATTGGTTTATAAGTTAAGAGATCCGAAGACTGCTACCCTTCTCTTTAAAAGCGGGAAAGCTAACTGCACTGGAGCAAAGAACATTGAAGATGTGCGCAAAAGCATTGATATAATAGCAAAGACGCTGAGAAAACTAGGTGTAAATGTATATAAAAATTTTGAGATAGTTGTTCAGAATATTGTTTCCACAGCCGATTTAGGTGGTGAACTGAATCTTACTGAAACAGCTATGGCTCTGGGTCTGGAAAATATTGAATATGAACCTGAACAGTTCCCAGGAATGGTTTACAGGATAAAGGAACCTAAGGTAGTTATGTTGCTCTTTTCCTCTGGGAACATAGTGTGCACAGGAGCAAAGCGCGTTGAGGATGTATCAACAGCAGCAGAGAAATTATCAAAAGAGCTTAATTCACTGGGGCTTCTTCATTACACAACTAAACAGTAAGCGGTGCATTAGGGTGTTTATATATTCTTGATTTCATTCCTTCACTTCCTATATCCAACGTGTTCAATATTTCTACTACCACATATACCACATATAGATTCTTTCTCCGTTTTATATCTCTACTTTCTCTTCCGACTTAGATACATCAACAAAATAATTCCAATCATGCCAACCGCATTTTTTACAAGCCAAATATGCCCCATATTTCTCCCCTGTCTTATCGATCATCGAACTAACTGGACGCAATACAAGCACAGCTTTACAATGTGGACATTTCTCCTTCAAGATGAAACCCCCTTATCTTTAGATAACAACAAATAATCCCAAATCTCCTGCGGAGACTTAGTAAAATCAGTTCCACGATCTGAATATAACTCTATCTGCCTAGCATAGATAGAAGGTGGACAATGGTATTTACTCCAAAATTCGTGCCCACAATCCTTACACCTTATATGTTCTGTCCTGATATGCTTCTTCATTCATTTCTCACTCCTAAATTGGCGGAAGACGAGAACACGTATCATGGAGGAAATGTCCCAAAGTGGACAAAGGGAAGGTAATACCCACCAATCCCCTTTTAGTCTTCACGCCTTCTTTCGCCTTAGCTCTGTCATAACAATTTCTAACAGGGAGGGAGAACAAGAAGGTTGGATATGGAAGATATTGAAGGTGGATACGTTATATGGGGTCATTCTGGCGTTAGATTTTTGAGCTTACAAAGCCAACCCTCTATTGCCTCATCATTTCGCCTCTCTGAACCTTCCAACATTTTAACAAATTCTCGAAGAAGTGACACTCTGGTTTTAT
>Ga0209979_1000849_pt1 | contig 37130 bp, 42 predicted proteins | sample AnhtaG_FD_183114 | JGI IMG/M metagenome (GOLD analysis project Ga0209979, IMG submission 183114) | Deep subsurface microbial communities from Anholt, Denmark to uncover new lineages of life (NeLLi) - Anholt_01485 metaG (SPAdes) (version 2) | ecosystem: Environmental > Aquatic > Marine > Oceanic...
GCCGAGGCTGTCTGCGCCGACGTGGTGCTCAACCTCCGGCACGCTCATCTGGGAGGCGATGAGCTCCCAGCGCGTCCCCATATCGATGCCGAAGAAGCAGGGGTGGGTGATGGGGGGGGCGGTGATGCGCATGTGCACCTCGCGGGCACCTGCCCGCCGCAGCATGGCGATCACCCGGGGGGTGGTGGTCCCCCGCACGATGCTGTCGTCCACCACCACCAGCCGCCGACCCTCCAGCACTTCGCGCAGAGGGTTGAACTTGAGGTGGACGCCCATCTCGCGGATGCGCTGGTCGGGCTCGATGAACGTCCGGCCCACGTAGCGGTTCTTGACCAGGCCCTCCACGAAGGGGATGCCTGACTCCTGGGAGTAGCCGATGGCGGCGGCGGTGGCCGAGTCGGGGATGCCGATGACCACGTCGGCGTCGGCGGGATGCTCCTGGGCCAGTTGGGCGCCCATGGCCATGCGCACCGGGTAGAGGAGCTTGCCGTCGATGACGCTATCGGGGCGGGCGAAGTAGATGTACTCGAAGATGCAGAAGGCGTCCCGCCTGCTCTCGAATCCCTTGAGGCTCTGGACGCCCCCTTCGTCGATGTGTAGCGCTTCTCCCGGTTCCACCTCCCTGATGAAGGTGGCGCCCAGATGGTCGAAGGCGCAGGTCTCCGATGCCACCACCCAGCCAGCATCGAGCCGCCCCAGCGAGAGGGGGCGGTTCCCCATGGGGTCGCGGGCGACCATAAGGGCCTGCGGGGTGAGCACGACCAGCGAGTAGGCGCCCTCCAGCCGCCGCATGAGATGGGCAAAGCGATCCTGCCAGTTCGCGCCGGGGGCCGTGGCCAGCACCTGGGCGATAACCTCCGAGTCGGCGCCGGCGGCGAAGGGCACGCCCTGCTCCTCCAAGTCTGCCCGCAGCACCGCCGCGTTGACGATGTTGCCGTTGTGGCCCAGGGCCAGGGTGCCGTTGGGGCCCTCCACCAGCACCGGCTGAGCGTTGGCCTCGCGGCTGCTTCCGGTGGTGGAGTAGCGGGTGTGGCCGATAGCCAGGCGGCCGGGAAGGTAGGACAGGTCCTCCTCGGCGAACACCTGAGAGACGAGTCCCATGCCCGCGCGCAGGTGGAGGCGGCGACCATCGGAGGTGGCGATGCCCGCGCTCTCCTGCCCCCGATGCTGGAGGGCGTAGAGGCCATAAAAAGAAATCCTGGCGACATCCTCTTCGGGCGCATAAACTCCGAATATGCCGCAGGATTCGCGAAGGCTTGGGGTCACCCCTACCTCCTGCCCAAGGCAGTGCGGCCAAGCAAACTCAGGTCCAGGGGATTCACGCTGATTCGGCGAGTCCAGTTCTCCCCCAGGAACCTACACTCGGATTCTAGCATGGCCCCTAGGAGCGGTCAACGAGGATACCATCTTCTTCCACCCGGCTGACGCAGCAGGGCAGTGGCCTCCCTGCCGCGCCGCGTAGGGGGCGCATCTCCGGCTGGATGGTCACGTGCTGAATATCGAAGCGGCGGTGGAGCAGCGCGCACAGCCGGGAGAGAGTGCTATCTACATCGCTGTTGCCCTCTAGCTCGCAGTGGCAGCTCAGGGCCACGAATCCTGAGGTCACCGTCCAGACGTGCAGGTCGTGCACGCCCTTCACGCCTGGGGCCCCGGTTAGAGCAGAGGCGATTTCACGGGTATCGATGTGCGGTGGCACCGCCTCCAGGAGCACGCCCAGAGACTCCGACAAGAGTCTGCCGGAACTGACCACGATGAGCATACCGATGAGCACGCTTATGAGGGGGTCCGCCAGGAACCAGCCCGTGGCCAGCATCACGATACCTGCCGATACTGCCCCCAGCGAGCCCAGGGCATCGGCCAGCACGTGCAGGTAGGCGCCCCGGACGTTGAGGCTGGCCGCGCTGTGGCGATGCAAGATGAGGCCGCAGGCTGCGTTGGCCAGCAGGCCCAGGCAGGCCACCCCCAGCATGGGCGCGCTCCGCACGTCCGGCGGGTCCTGAAAGCGGTGAGCGGCCTCCCAGAACACGTATAGAGCCACCAGCATCAGGACCAAGCCGTTGGCCAGGGCCGCCAGGACCTCCACGCGATGGAGTCCGTATGTGCGGGTGGCTGTGGCGGGACGGGTGGCTACCCAGATGGCGAAGATTCCCAAGCCCAGGGCGGCCACGTCGGTGAGCATGTGGCCGGCGTCGGCCAGAAGGGCCAGGCTGTGGGTGAGGACACCGCCTACCACCTCGGCCACGAGGACCGAGGCAGTTATGGTCAGCGCCAGCAAGAGGGCGCGCTGGCTGGCCCGCCGCGACTCCGCTAGCCTCCTCATCAGCCCTCCACGACGTGCCGGTAGGAGTCCAGGAAGAGGTGCCGGATGTGCTCGTCATCCAGCGAGTAGTAGACCACATGACCCTCCCGGCGAAACTTCACCAAGTTCAGGAGTCGGAGCATGCGAAGCTGGTGGGAGACCGCGGACTCGCTCATGCCCAGCACCGCGGCCAGGTCGCAGGTGCACAGCTCGCCCAGGGAGAGGGCATGGATGATGCGCACCCGGGTAGGGTCACCCAGCACCCTGAAGGTCTCGGCGACGCGCGCGGCCGCCGCCCCATCGATGAGCTGGCCACGCGCGGCCTCCACGGCCCGCGGGTTGACCGGGTGGACGTCACACAGATCGGCTTGCTCTTCTGCCTGAATCACTGTTCGGTGGTGTTATGATTGAATTACTGCTCAATGATACAACCAACCGTCCAGCCAGTCAAGCCGTCACTCCCCGGTGTAGCCAGCGCAGCCGCAACAGGTCCCATAGGACGCGCAGGGCCTGAAGGGGCCCTACCCGCATGTGAGAACCCCCCACGTGGTGCCAGTCCACGGGGACCTGGCTGGTGCGGAGGCCCATCCTGTGGGCCAGGTACAGCACCTCGGCGTCGAAGGCCCAGCCCGAAAGGCGCTGGCGGGCGAAGATGCCCTGGGCGGCTTCTCGCCGAAAGGCCTTCAGCGGACACTGGGTGTCCACGATATCCGGCAGCAGCAGCCGCTGCCGCACCCAGGTGTAGAGCCAGCCCAGGGCCCGACGGTAGGGCGGCTGGCTGGCTCGCATGTCATGGCCGCCGGGGTGGACCCGGCTGCCCACGGCCACCTGGGCACCCTCCTCCAGCGCAGGCAGGAGCTTGAGGGCCTCCTGCGGCGGCGTGGCCAGGTCGGCGTCCAGGTAGGCCACGAAGTCGCCCGCTGCCGCCAGACAGCCCGTCCTGACGGCCCTGCCTTTGCCCAGGTTGCGCGGGTGCTGGAGCAGCCGCAGTGAGACATCCGCCGGGGTGGCACCAGCCGCCTCCTGCACCAGCTCGGCGGTGCGGTCGACGCTGCCGTCATCCACCACCAAGATCTCGACCGGGTAGCCCTGCACCCCGGCGAAGGCCAGGAGCTGCTCCAGGGAGGGCCCCAGCCGATGCTCCTCGTTGTAGGCGGGTATAACCAGGCTGAGACGAGGGGCAGGCGCGGACCGAGATTCCACCGACATGAGGCGGGGCAGCCCTCAGGCCCTCGCCGGGGCCAGCCGACGACGCCCGCGCCGACGGCGCCGCTCGGGCAGGCTCAGGGGCGCCCCGGCCATCTCCGCGATGGCCCCAGCCACGCCCCGGGCCCGCTCCAGCCCCTCCTGCGCCAGCGAACGGGGCACGGTCACCGCGCCCACCTTCAGCCGACGGCCGCCGGCCTTCACCAGGGTGATCTCCCACTGGGCCACGTCCTGCTGCTGGCCCCGGAGCCTCTCGCGGGTGGTCTCCCCCACCGCCATCTGCGCGATCTTCGAGAAGGGGACCACCTCACGGGTACCCACGCCCAGGCCCAGCAGACCCTGTTGCCACACCACCGAGCCCTTCGCCCGGTCCGCCACCACGCTGGCGCCCCCCAGCGAGTAAACCAGCCCCATGCCTGACAGGGGTATGACCGCGATGGCAACCAAGACCAGCAGCACCACCAGCGCAAACGGCAGGGCGCCCAGCCAGAGGACGAGGGAAGCGAAACAGGCCGCACCCGCCAGCAGCCCCAGGAGGGGCACAAGAACCGAGCTACGGGAAGGTCGCACCGTAATGTGATCCGAGTCGATCAGGCACACGCTGCGGTCGAGGGGAATGCAGTCGGGCCGACACCGGGTAGACATTTGAGAAGAATCAGCTTCCGGCAAGCGCCACTAGCCCATTATAGGGAGCGTGCCCGTCGCCGTCCAAGGCGGATCCAGCGAAATCGATCAGACGATCCGCGGTCCTATTCCTGAGCCTCAAACGCCCGGACTGCCAGCGCCATCATGATGGCGGCGAAGGCGCCGAGGATGAGGCAGTCCTCCACGGTCCCCAGGTGGTGATCGGCGATCTTGATGCCGGGAGCCAGGTCAGCGCCAAGGAGGAGACGGCGCATCGGGTCCACACCGTAGGCCACGGGGTCGAGGCGGGTGATAACGCTCATCCAGGCCGGCAGTCCCTTCAGGGGGAAGAAGGCGCCGCTCAGGAAGAACATGGGCATGATGAGGAAGTTCATGATCATCTGGAACGCTTCCATAGATTGAAGGCGGGCCGCTATGAGGATGCCCATGGAGGTGAGAGCGAAGGCGATCAGGAACATGAGCCCCAACAGCTTGAGGACAAGCAGTGGGTTCATCGATACGCCAAGGATGGGTGCCAGGACCAGCAGGATCGCACCCTGGAACATGGCCACTGTACTGCCGCCGAAGGCTTTTCCCAGCACTACCGCCGCTCGGCTTATGGGGGCCACAAGCACCTCACGCAGGAAGCCAAACTCCCTGTCCCAGACGATGGAGATGGCGCTGAAGACCGCTGTGAAGAGCACTGCCATGGCAACAATGCCCGGGAAAAGGAAGCGGACGTACGAGACATCGCCCAGCTCGCTGGTCAGTCCAGCCCCCAGTGACGCCGAGAGGCCGCTCCCGAAGACGACGAGGAACAGCAGCGGCATGCCGAGAGAGGAGACTAGCCGGGCGCGGTCCCGCCAGAAACGCAGCACGTCGCGGTACCAGACGATGTAGATCCCCTCGGCGTTGGCGCTGAGGCCTGCTCGCCGGCTATGGGTGGGCAGGCCGGCAGTTGGCACATAGGCAGCAGTCATCTAGCGTCTTCCTCCTCCTCGCCACAATCGGCCCTGAAGTCGCATTAGGGCCAGTGGGTCTGCCTGCTCCTCCCGGATTACGTGTCCCGTGAGCTTCAGGAACACGTCGTCCAGCGTCGGCCGGTGCAGGTCGACCGAGTCGACGGCGACCCCCAGCTCGCGGACGAGCCTGGGAATGAACTCGGCGCCAGCCTCGACCTCCAGGCGGAGGCGTGTGTCATCTCTCTGTGGTTCGAGGCCGTATCGCTCCCGGACCTCGCGGGCCGCCCGCTCGTTGTCCTCAGTCTGAACGGTCACGATGTCTACGCCCACCATGCGCTTGAGGGTTTCGGGCGTATCCAGGGCCACGATCTTCCCGTGGTCAATGATAGCGATGCGATCGCAGTGCTCCGCCTCGTCCATGTAGTGCGTGGTCATGAAGATGGTAATCTTCTGCGCCCGCTGCAGCTCAAGAACGTATTGCCACACGTGCTCGCGGGTCTGGGGGTCCAGGCCAAGGGTCGGCTCATCCAGAAAGAGGACGCGCGGACGATGCAGGAGCCCGCGGGCGATCTCCAGGCGCCGCTTCATGCCTCCAGAGAACGTGCGGACAACAGAGTTGCGGCGCTCCCACAGCTCGACCACGTGCAACACCTCTTCGATGCGCTGGGCTCGCTCGCTGCGCGGGACGTGGTACACGTGTGCATGGAACTGGAGATTCTCGTAGGCGGTGAGTTCGTCGTCGAGGCTGGGGTCTTGGAAGACCAGACCCACAGACTGGCGGACGGCGTTTCTTTGCGACCTTACGTCATAGCCAGCGACCTTCGCGCGGCCCGTCGTCGGACGCATCAGCGTGCAGAGAACGTTGATAGTGGTGGTCTTGCCAGCGCCATTGGGCCCCAGGAAGCCGAACACCTCGCCATCCTCTACCCGGAAGCTGACATCGTCGACCGCGGCAAGGGGACCAAAGGTCTTGGTGAGATGGATGACCTCAATCGAAGACATGCGCGACCATTATATGTTCTCTGGCGGCTGGTCGACCAGGATGGAGAGCAGCCCGCGCTGACGCCGACCCCACATTGACATGCCGCCGATGCGGTTCGTACAATGACGGCGCCTCTCATCTCGGAGAGATATTCTTCCTGGGAGTGCTTCATGCGTAAGGATCTCATGGATATCCTGGCCTGCCCAATGTGCAAGAGCAGCCTTGAGCTCACCGTGGAGGAGGAAAAGGGAGACGAGGTCATCCGGGGGACCCTCCACTGCGCCCAGTGCAACGAGGACTACCCCATCGAGGACAGCATCCCCAACCTCCTGCCACCAGAGCTGCGCAAGGCCAGCAGCTAGCGGTCGGTCCGCTCCGAGGACCGCTGCTCTGCCCGGAGGTGTGACGATATGGAACGCTCGCGGGCCATGGGAGCCCTGATCATGGCTGGGGCCGCTCTTCAGATGCTCCTGTTCCTCGTTGGGGCAGCCCGCCGCAACTACATGGCGGTGGCGTTGCCAGTCATGGGAGGGCTCTCCATCATCTCTGCTCTGGCCTTCTGGGTGGGCTGGACCATGATGACGGCCGAGCCCGAGCTGGAGGAGCTGGAGGAGGAAGAGCTGGAGCGGGGCGCCAGCCAGGGCTAACGCTCCCCCGCCCACCCCGGAGGGCGCACCTGCCTGACCTGGCTGCGGTCTACCCGCGCCGCCAGCTCGGCTATCGATTGGCCGGAGACAGGGTCCCGCATCTCCGCGGCGATCTCCGCCAGGGGCACCAGGACGAAGGCGCGCTCGGTCAGGCCGGGGTGCGGGATCACCAGGTCCGCTTCTTTCACCACCTCATCGCTGAACAGCAGGATGTCCAGGTCGATGGGCCGCGGCCCCCAGCGAGGCCCCGGCCTGCGGCCTATCTCCCGCTCGATCTGCTTCAGGTGGCGTAGCAGCGCGGCCGGCCCCAGCCCGGTGACGATGCGGCAGGCAGCATTGTAGTAGGGGGGCTGGTCCTGAGGCCCCATGGGCTGGGTCTCGTAGAGAGAGGAGACTTCTTCCACGCGGGCCAGGGGCTCCAGGCGTCCCAGGGCCATACGCAGATTGGCCTCGCGGTTCCCCAGGTTGGAACCCAGGCCCAGGCAAACAGGAGGCAGCGGCTCGCTCAACGGCCCGGCGGCCGCCAGCCGCGCACCACCGCATCGGCCATGCGGCAGACCTGTACGATCTCTTGCACGTCGTGGACGCGAACGATGTCGGCCCCGCTGGCGATGGCCAGGGTCGTGGTGGCGGCGGTGCCCATGAGCCGCTCCTCAACCGGCAGCCCCAGCACGGCGCCGATGGTGGACTTGCGGGACGTACCGATGAGGATGGGCAGGCCTAGCTCGCGTAGCTCCCCCAGGCGACGCAACATCTGTAGGTTCTGCACCTCCGTCCACCCAAAGCCGAAACCGGGGTCTACCACGAGGCGCTCCGCAGGCACCCCCGCCCGCCCGGCAATGGCCACGCTGACCTCCAGGCCCGCTCGGATGTCGCCGATCACGTCGCGAAACTCACGGCCCCGCTGATTGTGCATGACCACTGCAGGCACGCCGAACTCAGCGACCAGGCGGGCCATCTCCCGGTCGTAACGGAAGCCCCAGATGTCATTGACCATGTGGGCCCCGGCCTCCAGGCCCGCCCGGGCCACCACGGCCTTGCACGTATCGATGCTTACGGGCACGTCCACCTCAGCGACTAGGCGCTGGATGACCGGGACCACCCGTCGGATCTCCTCCTCCGGCGGTAGCGGCTGGAAGCCGGGGCGGGTGGACTCGCCGCCCACGTCCAGGAGGTCGGCGCCCTCATCCACGAAGCGCCGGGCCTGGGCTACCGCAGCGTCCACGTCCGCGCCCAGCCCATCGCCGGAGAAGGAGTCGGGGGTGACGTTGAGGACGCCCATGACGTAGGTGCGGGCGCCCCAAACGAACTCCCGTGGGCCGATGATGAGCGACGTGGAGGGGGCCGTCGTCTCGCTCACAGCACGTACCTGGTGCCCACGCTGTTCTGCACGAAGGCGTCGGGCATGGCCGCCGCGAAGGCGTGAATCGCCTTCCATCCGGTGCAGTGGGTGGGAACGATGACGGCGGGCGCGAAGGCCCGCATGGCCTCGATGGTGGCGGGGATGATGGGCTCGAACAGCGGGCCGTTCAGGTGAAAGCCGCCGATGACGGCGTACACCCGGTCCACGCCCGTCAGCTTGATAGCGTAGCGCACGATGTTCACGATGCCGGCGTGGCCGCAGCCGGTGACGATGACCAGACCCTTCCCCCGCACGTTCATCACGGCGGCCTGGTCATCCATGATCAGGGAGTCGGGCACCCACTCGCCGTCGCGGCGGGCCTGATGGACGGGGAAGCCCTTCTCGAAGTCCGTGGTGCGCTCCACCTCACCGGTGAGCAGGAGCGTGCTGTCCAGCAGAAGCGATGGCTGCCGACCCTCCACCACGTCGAAACCCGCCTCCGCCAGCGCCGCCTTTCTGGTGGTGGCCATCTCGAAGGGCTCCCTTCCGGGGATAGCCAGCCGGCGGTCCAGCCAGGCGTCGGGGTGCGCCATGAGAGGGAGGTGGCGGCTCCCCAGCCGGTCAAGGACCCCGTTCAGGCCCACGGTATGGTCGGAGTGCCCGTGGCTGAAGACGACCGCCTCAACCGCCTTCGTGCCCACCTGCATGGCATCTAGGTTGTGAGCGAGGCCGCCCACACTAAGGCCCGCGTCGAAGAGGAGGCTGCGGGAGCGGTCACCGCGCCGCACAGTGATGAGGACAGAGAAACCGTGCTCGGCCAGGAGGACCCTGGCGGCCCGGCCCGAGGCCATCAGCCTGGCGGGCTCGGTAGGGAAATCCTCCCTTCTGAGGACGGGTCTCTTGGCCACGTCGGTGCTGGTGAGGAGCACGTCGCTGATGTTGTCGATGAGGCAGAGTACCTCGACCTCATCGATGTCCCCCAGCCTAAGGCCCTGCTCGGTTATCTCGAGGCTCCTCTCATTCATGCGCTGATTGCGTTGGGTCCACTATCTCCAGCTCTTCCTCGGAGACCCGACCGTCGCGGATGCGGAAGGCCCGGAGCACGGGGCTGGCCTGGTCGGCCAGGGAGACGATGAGGTAGTAGGCGTCGGGCCAGAAGGCCAGGCGAACATCGGTGGGCGAAGGGTAGGCCTCGGCCTCGACGTGGGAGTGGTAGATGGCCAAGAAGTCCCAGCCGTTGCTTTCGATCTCCTGGTTGATGCGAAAGAGGTCCTGGGACTCCACTTCGTAGCGATAGGGGCTGGCCTGGGCGTTGACGGCCCGAAACAGCTTCACCGGGCGCCCATCCTGGCCTGCTATGATCCCGCAGCACTCGTTAGGGGCCTCTTCTCGGGCGTGTGCAACGATCTCGTCGATGTATCTGCAGTCCAGCCTCAGCACCGCCGTATTCTCCATTCCCAGACCCGGAGCTAGTGTAGCACCTGTACGGCTCAGGGGAAGGTCCGCTGCCCTGATGACACAACGGCCGGGCTAGTCGCCCGGCCAGGCAGCCTCACTGGTTGCGGCCTCCTACCATTCTTCAGGCTTCAGATCTTGCCGTCGGCCTCCTCGCCCAGCTCTTGGTGCTCCTTCGTCCAAAGGGAGGTCGAGAGATATTTCCAGCCGCCGTCGGCCAGCAAGAGGAGCACGTTCCCTGACTCCAGACCGCGGGCCACTTCCTGGGCCGCGCGCAGCACCGCCCCCGAGGAGATGCCTGCGAAGATGCCTTCCTTCTCGGTCAGCTCCCTGGCTCCGGCGGAGGCACTTTCGGAGTCCACCAGGACCTTCCCATCCAGCACCGATTCGTCGAACACGTCCGGGATGAACCCCTCCTCCAGGCTGCGCAGGCCCTGCACCAGGTCGCCGGGGCGGGGGACGCAGGCCACCACTTTCACGCCGGGCTTGTGCTCCTTCAGGTAGCGGCCCACGCCGGTGAGGGTCCCGCCCGTGCCCAGCCCGGCCACGAAGACATCGATGTCGGGCAGGTCCCGCAGGATCTCCGGGCCGGTGGTCTCGTAGTGGGCGCGGGGGTTGGCCCGGTTGCCGTACTGGTTGGGCATGAAGTAGGTGGGGTCCCGCGCCGCCATCTCCTGGGCTACCACGATGGCCCCGTTGGTCCCTTTGGCCCCATCCGAGTACACCACCTCGGCGCCGAAGGCCCGCAGGAGCATGGCGCGCTCCTCGCTGACGTTGTCCGGCATCACCGCGGTGAGGCGGTAGCCCTTGATGCGGCAGATCATGGCGAGGGCGATGCCGGTGTTGCCGCTGGTGGGCTCGAGGACGATGCGGTCGGGGGTGAGCTCACCGCTGCGCTCCGCCGCCTCGATCATGTACCTGGCGATGCGGTCCTTCAGGCTGCCGGCGGGGTTCTGGCCCTCCAGCTTGGCGAAGAAGCACACGCCGGGCCTGGGGCTGAGCCTGCCCAGCTCCACTATGGGGGTGTTGCCGATGGCGTCGATAAGGTTCCGATAGACCAAGCGAGGCCCCCTGGGTGATGCCAGCCGCCGGCTACACGCCGCTGGCCAGGGCGGGGAGTATGGAGAGGACAGCGCCCTCCTGTAGCGGCGTATCCAGGGCGTGGAGGTAAGGGATGTCCTCATCGCTCAGGTACATGAATGCATTCCTCCTAGGGCTCCGGGGTCTGGGCACCCCCAGCCGCCTGGTGGGCTGGGGCAGCGCAGAAGGCTTCGTAGTCAATCAGCTCCGTCACCGTGGGGCTATCGCCGCACACCGCGCAGTTGGGATCGCGGCGGATGCGCACCTGGTGGAACTCCATGGACAAGGCGTCGAACAGCAGCAGGCGCCCGTTCAGAGACTCGCCAATCCCCAGGATGAGCTTGACGGCTTCGACGGCCTGGATGGGGCCGATGATGGCCGGCACCATGCTCAGCACGCCACCCTGGGCGGGAGTGGGCACCAGGCCGGGCGGAGGCGGGATGGGGTAGAGGCAGCGATAGCACCCCTTGCCGGGCAGAAACACCGTGCACTGCCCTTCGTAGCCGAGGATGCTGGCCTCCACAAGGGGCTTCTCCAGGAAGACACAGGCGTCGTTCATCAGGTAGCGCGTGGGGAAGCTATCGACGGCGGCTATGACCACGTCGTAGCCGGACAGGATATCCAGGGCGTTGTCGGAGGTAAGGCGAGTCTGGTGAAGGATGACCTTTACCTCGGGGTTGTTGTCGGCCAGGCTCTCCCGCGCCGAGAGTGCCTTGGGTCGGCCCAGGTCGTGCATGTGGTGCAGGATCTGCCGAGGGAGATTCGAAACCTCGGCCACGTCGAACTCCACAATCCCCAGGGTGCCCACGCCAGCCCCTGCCAGATACATCAGCACCGGAGAGCCAAGGCCGCCCGTGCCCACCACCACCACCCTGGCCTGGGCAAGCTTGCGCTGCCCCTCGGTGCCCCAGTGCGGAAGGACGATGTGGCGCGCGTAGCGCTCCATCTGCTCCGGGGTAAGGGCCAGCGCGGGGTCATCCTGCGCACCGCCGGCCATGGCCGGAATGACCGCCAGTTGGTCGCCCTCGTGGACAGGGGTGTCGAGCCCTTGCAGGCTGTGGATATCCCGGTTATTCAGGTAAACATTGATATGGGCGGGGACCTCGCGCTGCTCGTTGAACAGCAGACCCCGGAAGCCCGGGTACTGCGCCTCCAGGTCCTCCAGCAGCTCGCGGATGTTGCTACCGTGGCTCTCTACGCGGGTCCGCTCGCCGGTCAGCCTGCGGAAAGGCGCGGGGATGTAGACGTCCACTGTCACCTTCTCTCTGTTCGAGTGTTCTCCTCTAGTTAACGTCTCCGTGGCTCCAATCGCTACAGGTTGACGCTGAGGTATCGTTCGCCCGTATCCGGCAGGATGGTCACGACGCGCTTGCCCGGGCCCAAGTGGCGGGCCACCTGCAGCGAGGCGAAGACGTTGGCCCCCGCCGAGATCCCCACGAGCAGCCCCTCCTCGCGGGTAAGGCGGCCGGTCATCGCGCAGGCGTCCTCGTCGCTGACAGCGATGACCTCGTCGTAGATGTCCCGGTTGAGCACCGCGGGCACGAAGTTCGCGCCGATGCCCTGGATGCTGTGCGGGCCGGGTCGGCCGGCCGAAAGCATAGGCGAGCCAGCCGGCTCCACTGCTACCACCCGCAGGTCCGGCAGCAGCTCTTTGAGCACCTCGCCCACTCCGGTGATGGTGCCGCCCGTACCTATCCCTGCCACGAAGGCGTCCAAACGGCCCCCCGTGGCCTTCAGGATCTCCCGGGCGGTGGTGCGCCGGTGGACATCCGGGTTGGCGGGATTGTCGAACTGCTGGGGCATGAAGTAGCCGTGCTTCTCCACCAGCTCGCGGGCGGCGAGAACGGCCCCGTTCATCCCCTCGGCAGCGGGGGTCAGCACCAGTTCCGCCCCGTAGCGGGAGAGTAGCTTGCGCCTCTCGGTGCTCATGTGCTCGGGCATGGTGAGGATGAGGCGATAGCCCTTGACCGCTGCCACCATGGCCAGGCCGATGCCGGTGTTGCCGCTGGTAGGCTCGACGATGGTGTCGCCGGGCTTCAGGAGCCCCTGCGCCTCGGCCGCCTCGATCATGCTGAGGGCGATGCGATCCTTGACGCTGCCTGCGGGGTTCAGGGACTCCAGCTTGCCCAGCACCTCGGCGACGCCTTCGGGGATCACCTTGTTCAGGCGCACCAGGGGGGTATCGCCCACCAGGTCCAGGACGGTCTCGGCGATGCGCTCGCCGCCCTCCGGGCCGGAATGCGGACCGGCGGCCTTAGATGTAGTAGCGTCCCCCATCATGCTTGTACTGTCGCTCCTTGGCGGCCAGGTCGGCGATGCTAATGCCCTCCAGGATGTTGGCGGTGGCGTTCCTGATCATCTCCCAGACCTCGCGCTGGACGCAGCCTTGCTTGGCACAGCCTTTGGGGTCGTCCAGGCAACTGATGGGGGAGAGTGAGCCCTCCAGCGCCACTACCACCTCGCTGAGCTTCAGTTCGCTGGGCTCGCGGATGAGGGCGTGGCCCCCCTGGGGCCCGCGCACACTGCGGATGAAGCGGGCCCGGCGCAGAGTGGTGAGAAGCTGATCCAGATAGGGCTCAGGGATGTCCTGGCGGGCGGCGATCTCGGCGCTCTGGAGGGGGCCCTCGCCATAATGGTGGGCCAGCTCCACGAGCGCCCGTACGCCGTAGTCGCCCTTGGTGAATATCTTCACTCACCTCACCCACTTGCCTGGAGGAATCACGCCGGGGAAAAGTCTACTAACTCTATCGACAACTTTATGGCGCACCAGCCCTTATGACAAGAGCCGTCCGGGCCATGCCCGCACCGGTGTGGGCGGAAGAAACCAGCTCCCCGCCGGGCCCGGCGGGGAGCCTCGACGCGCACAGAAGGCCTGCCCTCGGCTCGACCTCAGCCCCCGGCTACCGCAGGCACTATGCTCACCTCGTCGCCGGGCTTGACTGCGGTCCGCAGGCCCGACAGGAAGCGCACGTCCTCCCCGTTTACGTAGACGTTGACGAAGCGGCGCAACTCGCCTGAGTCGTCGAAGAGGCGGTCCTTGAGGCCGGGATAGCTGGACTCCAGCGCATCGATGACCTCGATGAGGGTGCCACCGCTGTCGGCGGTGACCGTCTCGCGGCCGCCTGTGAGCTGGCGTAGCGGTGTAGGAATGCGAATGGTAACGCTCACCTGCTCCTCCCTATCCTTCCACAATGTCCCCCGAGACCGGATCGACCCGCACGCCCTTGGCGGCGACCCACTCGAGTCCGCGCTCGATCTCCTCCAGGTCGCCCTCCACCTCCAGCACCACCCAGCCGCGGTCCTCGGTGACATCGGCGCGGCGGATGTTAGTGACCAAGCTGAACTGCTTGCCCAGCTCGTAGATGATGGGCAGAGTGATCAGTTCCTGGGGGAAGGTAAACTTAACTCGCTGCTTAGCCATGACAATGCTCCTGGCTGCCCGCCGCTAGGCGGATCCGGACACCGGTGCCTGCTCCTCCCGCTGGCTCAGAGCGCGCTCAAAGGAGGCGAGGTGCGGCTCAACCTGCAGGGGCGCCTTCAGGCTCCCCATCACCGCCTCCTGAGTCTTCAGGCCGCCGCCGGTGATGAAAGCCACCACCACCTCGTCCCGGGCCACCCGCCCGGCCTCCGCCAGTCGCTTCAGGCCAGCGATGGTCACGCCTCCGGCCGTCTCAGCGAAGATGCCCTCGCTGCGGGCCAGAAGCTCCATTCCCCCCACCACCTCCTCGTCGCTGACGGCCACCGCGGAGCCGCCGGACTCAGCGAAGGTCCGCAGGGCATAGTAGCCATCGGCGGGGTTGCCGACGGCCAGGGACTTGGCGATGGTGTTCGGCCGCACCGGCCGAATGTTTAGGGTGCCCGCCTCCCAGGCGGTGACGATGGGCGAGCAGCCGGCGGCCTGCGCCCCGGACATTCTAGTATGCACGCTATCGACGAGCCAGAGCTTGGCCAGCTCCTGAAGCCCCTTCCAGATCTTGACGTAGAGCGAACCGGAGGCCAGGGGCACGATGCAATGGTCGGGGGCCCGCCAGCCGAGCTGCTCGCAGACCTCGAAGGCCAGGGTCTTAGAGCCCTCGGCGTAGTAGGGGCGGATGTTGATGTTGACAAAGGCCCACCTGTACCTGTCGGCCAGCTCGGAGCAGAGGCGGTTCACCTCGTCGTAGCTGCCGTCCACCGCCACCAGGGTGGCCCCATAGATGGCCGAGCCCACCACTTTGCCCTGCTCCAGGTCCGAGGGGATGAACACGAAGGCCTCCAAGCCCGCGCGAGCGGCGTGGGCGGAGACGCTGTTGGCCAGGTTACCGGTGGAGGCGCAGGCCAGGGTCTTGAAGCCGAACTCGCGGGCCTTGGTTGCAGCGATGGTCACTACCCGGTCCTTGAAGGACCAGGTGGGATTGGCGCAGTCGTTCTTGATGTAGAGACGGCGCAGGCCCAGCTCCTCGGCCAGCCGCTCCGCCTTCAGGAGGGGGGTGAAGCCGGTGCCGATGTCGACGGCGTCCTCGGCGTCGCAGGGGAGGAGGTCGGCGTAGCGCCAGACGGTGGGCGGCCCCTTCTCGATGCGCTCGCGGGTGACGGTCCCGCGCATGGCGTCGTAGTCGTAGGTGACCTCCAGGGGACCGAAGCAGAACTCGCAGACGTGGACGGGGTCCAGCGGATACTCCCGCCCGCACTCGCGACAACGCAGAGCCTTAGCAAAGGACATGACGGCGATACCTCCCGCGGCCGGCAGGCGCCGGCCGATGATATGTTCCCTTAGGGGCGCCCCGACTCGAGGCCTGCCGGGCGGCAGACCAGCCGGGGCTCGGGCATCGCCATCAGGTGAAGGTACATTGACTACTTATCGACCATCCGGTTGTTGAGAAAAAGTGTAGCGAGCGAGCGCGACTATGTCAATCGGGCTTAAGCATCTTCCTCCCCATACCACCCCGTCTGGCCGGGTGCCTCCTCGATGCCCACGGTGATGGCGCTGATGTTGGTGGCGCCCTCGGCGCGGAGCGCCTGCTTCAGGCGGCCAGCGAACCACTCGGCGAGACGCTCGGCGGTGGTGTTGTCGATGGGCAGGGCGACGACGTCGGACCTGGGGAGGACCCAGTCCCTCGCGCCGAAGCGCACCTTCCACCTAGCCTCTTCCTCATCGATCTCCAGGACTTTGCTGTCGCGCTGGAGGATGAACTTGTGGTCCAGTTCCTGGCAGAGGGCCTTGGCAAGGTTCTTCAGCTTCGTGAAGTCGATGACCCAGGAGTCCTCCGTAAGGTCGCCCTCCACTTCGACGATCACAGCGTAGTTGTGGCCATGTAGGGCCTCGCACTGCCCCTCGAAAGTGGTAAAGTGAGCGGCGGCGAAGCGCAGCGTCTGGCGCTCCACCGTTACCGTGCGTCGCACACTCATCGCTCCTCCTCTACTCGCCGCCTACCTCCGGGGTGACCTCGCCCGCCTCGGCCTCTGCCGCCCGGGGTCGGAGCGAGAGCCGCCAGATGATCGTCGCCAGGCCCAGGGTGAGGCAAGCGAATGCCGCCAGCGCCAGGAACACCGAGCCGGTGCCCCAGCGGTCCGCCAGAAAGCCGCTAAAGGTCGCGGCCGTGGACCCCAGCCCAAAGGCGGCGAAGAACGAAATGCCAAAGCTGCGACCCAGCGCCCGCTGCGGCGAGTAGTCGGCGATGAGCCCAGTGTACACGGGCTGCGACCCGAAGTTGAAGAAGACGAAGACGGCCGCCGCGGCCACCAGCGCGAGGCCGCCGCTGATGCCCATGAGCAGCAATGCGGGTGCGACCATCATCGCGAAGGGTACGGCCAGTCGCTCCAGCCTGTGGCGCTGGGAGAGAGCCCCGCCGAAGAGCTGCCCGGCGGCACCCGCCAGCAGGGCCAGCGTGGTCAGAGAGCCCGCCAGCGCTGCCTCGTCCAGGCCCAGGAACGAGATGTGCACGTGCTCCTCTATATGCAACGGCAGGAAGGTCATGCTGCCCCGATAGATGAACCCGTTGAGCACGAAGACCGCGTAGACCAGGAACAGGGGCAGGACGGTGGGCGAGAGGAGAGAGGCATGCCGCGCCGGGGCCTCTGCGTTCGCGGGGGCCGGCGCGGGCGCCTCCTGGCCCCTCCCGCCCACTTGGACCAGGCGCACCATCAGGGCCACCAGCACGGCCAGGGCCGCCAGGAACAGGTAGGCCGAGCGCCAGCCGAAGGCCTCGGCCAAGCCCACCGCCAGGGCCGGGGCCAGGGCAACGCCGATGTTTCCGGAGACCCCGTGGTAACCAAGGGCCATGCCTCGCTGCTCGGCCGCCTGGGCGATGAGCGAGATGCCCGCGGGGTGATACAGGCCGATGGCCAGCCCCAAAAGCCCCAGGAAGAGCCCCAGCATGGCCACGTTGCTCGACGTCGCTACCAGCAGAGCGGCTCCCGCCGCCGCCAGAAAGCACACGTAGAGCACCCTTCGGGAGCCCAGCCGGTCGACCAGTACCCCCGAGGGCAGCGCGCTGGCCCCGAAGGTAAAGGCGAAGGCATTGGCCACGATGCCCAGCACGAACAGCCCGCTGCCGAACTCGTTGTCGATGCGGGAGAGGAGGGCAGCGTAGGTGAGCTCTAGGGCGTGCACCAGCGCGTGGGCCACTGAGACGGTGGCCATCAGGCGGAACTGCTCGGAGCGAACGCGCACTCCACCTCCTCCAGATTGGCGTCTAGGCGACTATGGCCAGCCGAAGGGAGCATGTCAACCCGCCGCGCATCGGTGAGCCTCCCCTCCATCCGGCCGATGCGCCCTGCACAAGGGCCTTTGCCGGACGACGGTCGCACCGCGACTTAGGGGAAATCGCTATGAGGGATGGGTAAAATCCCCGACTTGACCATAACGGAGCCGCAGGCGATACTGCTGCGGACGTTTGCCCGGCAGACCTAGACATGGGAGTTGCCTATTGTTTGCGAAACTTAAACGCCCAGGAGGCGTCAGAGGAACCCTTCTCCTGGCTTCTACCGCCGCCCTCGTAGGCCTGAGCCTCCTGCACCAACGACGATCACCCCCCGAGTCATCAGCCCTCCCCGACCCAGCTCCTGATCCTCCCCGCCCAGAGCAGGCGGAGGCCTCTTTTGGCTTCCTGTCTCACCTGAGCAAGCAGATCATCTTCGCCTCGCTCTTCGCCGTACTGGTGGTGGCGGTGGCCACCACGGTCCCCGCAGTGGCCGCACTGGCCCAGGGGCAGCCGCTACTCAAGCTGGACCCGGCATTCTCTGGGATCGCCGCTACCGGGGTGAGGCCACGACCCTTTGCCCAGATTCAGTTCCTGCGCATCGCCGCCGCTCAAGCCGCCCAGCAGCCGGCGTCCCAAGAGCAAGTGGTGGCGGAGAAACCCGCTCCGCAGCCGACGGTGAAGGCCGCTGCGCAGCCGACGGCGCAGCCCACTCCGCAGCCAGCGGCGCAGCCCACTCCACAGCCGGCGGCGCAGCCCCCGCCAGCAGCAGCCATCGAGCCGCCACTACCTGCGCCGGAAGGCGGCCGCGTCATCCGCGGAGCACGGATCACCTTCTATAACTGCGTGGGCGGGGGATTCTGCGGCAACATGAGCAGCGGCTACCGCGTCCACGAGGGCGCCGCCGCGTGCAGCTATGACCTGCCCCTGGGTACGCGCTTCACCATCGCCTCGGACCCCAGCGGCCTTGTCTACCAATGCCTCGATCGGGGCCTGCTCTCGCCGACCTGGGTCGACGTGTGGTTCCACGACGCGGCGAGTGGCTGGCGCTGGCAGTCCCTGGTGGGCAGTTGGAGCGACATCGTCCTGATTGAGGGGTAGGCCACCGCCTTCCGCAGCGACTTACGTCGAGGCCCGAAAGCTAGGCCCCGGTCACATCGGTGCCGGCCGCCTCAGACTCCGCCGTCAACAGCGTCTGGATCTGCGGGAGGGCGGCTCGGGCGGCCGCCTCGCCTCGCTCCAGGCAGCGCCTCATGTGAAGGGGCGAATTGGCGCTGAGCCGCGCGACATCGGGGCGGATGGTGACATCCGCTGGCCTGGCTGCGGGCGGAGGCTCCGAGAGGATGCGTAGGAGGAAGCCTAACGAGGCCAGGCGGCCCGGCGGACGTCCTCCGGCCAGACGGCGGACTCCCCTCCGCCAGCCAGCGGACCAGCGGTCGCAGCCAGCGCGGCAGAACCAGCGGATCGCCCAGCACCACGGCGATGACCCGCTCAGCCCCCAGAGCCGCCGCTGCGCTCACCGGCGCCGACTCCCAGAACCCCCCATCGACCAGCCAGCGCCCCTCCCAGGGCACGGGGCGCGCCAGCCAGAGGATGGCGATGCTGGCCTCCAGGGCCCGCACTAGGTCACCCTCCCGCAGCACCACCGGCGAGGCTTCCTCCACGTCCGAGGCCACCGCGGCGAAGGGGACCCGCAGCTCCTCGCAGCGATGCCCCTGGAAGGCGCGCAGATAGGCGCGGGCGACGGGGTTATCGTGGCGCAGGCTGAGGCCGTGCCAGAAGAACCGGAACACCTGCCAGGGCGAGCTCCTCCGGGTGCCCCGCGCCATCGATTCCACAGGGCGGCCGATGGCATAGCCCGCGGCGTACAGGGCCCCTACACTGGCCCCCGCCACACAGTCGATAGGAATGCCAGCCTCTTGGAGTACCTTCAGCACGCCCACGTGGGCCACTCCCTTGGTGCCTCCGGCTCCCAGGGCCAACCCGATGCGCGGTGGGCTCATGCGCACCTCCCTCCTGCTCTCCCAACCCGCTCACACCACCAGCCAGATGCCTACGATGGAGATGATGGTCCCCAGCACGATCTTCAGGGTGAGACGCTCCGCCAGCAAGAGGACGGAGAGAGGGAGCGCGTACAAAGGGGCTGTGGAGGAGAGGATAGCCGCCTTGCCCGCCCCGGCCTCCTGGACGGAGAAAATGAACAGCAGGCTGCCCACGCCCATGCCTAGCAGACCCGCGGCCGCCACCACCGTCACGCTGCGCCTGCCGTAGTTCCTCAGCTCGAGGTGGCGGGCCCTGCTGGCGGTCAGCCCCAGCAGGAAAAGGCCGGCGGCGGGCACCCGCAGGCTCCCCGCGGCCACGGCCCCCAGGTCGCCGGAGCCGAGCTTGAGCCAGATAGTGGCCAGCGCCCACAATGCCCCCGCCCCCAGGGCGAAGGCCACGCCGCGCAGGTCCATCCTGCCGCGCGCAGAACGCTCTGGACCAGCGCCGCTCTCCGCCACCAGCAGCCACAGGCCCACCACGATGAGAGCCGCACCCAGGAGCACCACCACCGTCACCTGCTCGTCGAGAAAGGAGGCGGCCAGCAGGAAGGTCAGCAGCGGGTAGGCAGCCGCAGAGATGGGGAAGGTGCGGGCCGCGCCCAGGAGACCCAGGCTGGCGATGTACAGGGTATCGCCGAGGGCCATCCCCACCACCCCGGACCCCACCATGGACAGGGCGGTATTGGCGGACATCTCCCGCAGCTCGTCGATGGCGCCGGCGGACAGCGCCACCAGCACCAGGAACACACTGGCGAACAGGCCCCGCAAGGCGCTGAGGGGGATGGGGTGGATGAGGCGCGCCTGCGACGTCAGCAGGATACTGGTGAAGGCCCACAGGACCGCCGCGCCCAGGGCACTGGCCTCGCCCATGGCAGGCCCCTTACCGGGCCTCCGCCCCCCGCTCCAAGTCCTTCAAGAGGACGGACACCTTGGTCGGGAGCAACTGAGGCTGCTCCGCGGGGTAAGGGTAGCCGCGGTTTTCCATCAGGACCTGTCGGGAGCCGGAAATGAAAGGACGAGCATGTTCAACTGCGACGGGCCGGAGCCTCTGCTGGCGGCGCCTCCGGGGTCGGCTCGGCCTGCGCGGCGGGCTTGCGCCAGTAGTACACGAACCCCAGCACGGAGAATATCAACACACCCAGGGCCACCATCTGCATCACGTCCAGGTCGCCGCCGGCGATGGCCTTGCTGTCCTCCCGAAGGAAGTTCAGCCCGAAGCGCATGAGGGAGTAGAGGGAGAGGCACGAGAAGAAGATCAAACCGTCCTTCCGGTACACGCGCCAGAGGACGAACAGCAGCCCGAAGATGAGCAGGTCGCCCAGCATCTCGTAGGCCACCGCGGGGTGCTGAGGCGACAGCCCGAAGTTAGCGCTATTGACGTGAGTGTACTCCACCGCCCAGGGGAGGCTGGAGGAGCTAGCCAGGGTATCGCCAGCCACAAGGCAGCCGAGGCGGCCGATGGCCATGCCCAGGATGAGCCCGAAGACGGCCGCATCCAACCCTTTTCCAATGGGCAGGCCTCGCCAGATACCGTAGACCCAACTGCCCAGGACGCCTCCAATAATCGCCCCGTAGATGGAGATGCCACCCTCATTGATGCGAAAGATATCTAAGGGCGCATCGTCGAACAGGTCCCAATTCTCCGCGACGAAGAGGACACGGGCACCGATGATCCCCGCGGGCACCCCCACCAGGGCCACCGTGTAGGCGTCATCCTCGGTGAACCCCTTGCGCTGGCCTATCTGCACGGCCACATAGACTCCCACAGCGATAGCGACTGCCACAAAGACGCCGTGCCAGGTCAGCAGCAGACCACCTAGCTTCCCGATCTCCGGATCGATACCGATCTCGATGGACAAGAGGCTCACCAGGGCTGACAGCACGCCTATTCCTCCTCCTGTTCGCGGGCGGCCTTCCCTTCCATCTCCAGCCGCTCCGCCAGCTTTCGCATATCCGATTCGAACCCGCCGCTGCGCTCCGCAGGGGCGGCGACATCCGTTCGCTCAGAAGTGATCCTGACCCATAGCCGCCGACGGGGCAAGTAGAAGGTGATGGCCAGCCCCGCCAGCAACAACCCCGCTCCCACCCAGACGAAGTTGGTGCCCGGGTCCTTTCGCACCTCGATCCCCGAGAACTCCCTGGGACCGAGGAAAGTGTACTCCCTGCCGTCAATCTCCACGGGCGCGTCTGGATAGAGGATGAGGGCGCGATTGCCGGTGGTATCCAAGACGGTTAAGTAGGGGGTCCCCTGGGCATCCGTGGACATCTCCACCAGGGCGCGGTCGGCCGTGCCGGGGATGCCGGGTTCTAGGCTCGAGGGAAGCCCTGTCACCCCCATGAACACGAACTCCAGGCCGCCCGCCGTGGCCCTCTCGCCCTCGTCCAAGAGCAGGCGGATGCCGCTCTCGGGCTCGCCCGGCTCGTAGACGACGAGCTGCCAGCTCTCCCCCTCGGGGGCCGGCCTGACACCCACCCACAGACGGGTGTCCGGGCCGGGCACCCTCAGCAGCGCCCCGCTGGCCGTGCCCACGAAGTCGGTTGGCGGGATGACGTCACTGAGGAGGGTCTCCCCTCCTTCGCCGCGTACGGCGATGACGGGCGCGGGGGTAGTCTCGTCCAGGACCAGCACCTCGCTGTAGATAGCGTCGCCGGTGGCCGTATCCCGCACCCGCAAAGCGGCGCCACTGCCGAAGTAGGAGGCCTGGTGAAAACGGTAGCCCTCGTAGCTGAAGGGGCCGTTGACGGTGGTGGTGCCGCGGGCCACCTCGCGGCCGCCCTGATAGATGACCAGGTGCGTGCGGTAGTCGAGCGGGCTGCCCGCCTCGTCGAAGTGGCCCACGGCGTCCTCAACCAGTACCTGCATCTGGTTCGGATTGTCCGCCGCGAAGACAGGCGCCGTGGTTCCTTCGCCGACGAACAGGGACGCCTCGAAGCCCCCCAGCCGCGAGACCAGGGCCCCCGCCAGCAGCACGATGAGGCTCAGGTGGCTGACGAAGGTCCCCAAGCGGGCCCAGGCGAAGCGGTCGGCAAAGAGGTAGGTAACCGCGCCCTCACGGGAGCGCTTCACCTTGAACCGCTGCCGCCTGAGGGCCGACTCCAGCGCCCTCTCGTCCGTCGGCGTGGGGAAGGAGTAGCGATTGGCGGCCTGCTCGAAGTAGGTATCGGGCACGCGCTCCGGGGGACGGCTTACAGCCCGCCAGGCGGAGGGCAGGCGATTGGCCGTGCACAGCCCGACCGTCACCACCAGCAGGCCCAGGGCAGCGATGAACCAGGGGGCGCTGAAGATGCTGAAGAGCTCTAGGTCGTGCATGACGTCGGTGAGCACGCCGAACTTGCCCCGCTGCTCCTCCAGCCAGGCGTCCACCGCCGCGGGGTTGCCGCGCAGGCCCCCGGGGATCTGGGGCAGCAGCGTGCCCAGCAGCCCCGCCAGCGCCAGAAAGCCGATCAGGCCCAGCGCGAAGTACACCGAAGTCAGGACCCGCCAGACCGACAGCAGGGGCTCCAGGCCGCGGAGACCTTTGCCCAGGCTCAGAGCCTCCTGAATGCCGGTCACCTAAGTCTTCCCTCCCACGATGGGCTCCAGCCTCTCCAGGGCCGTTCCACAGCCTCAGTCCGGCGCGGGCCGAGCCGAGAAGGCCGCCTCGTACAGGGCGCGCATTTCCTCCGGCTCCAGGCCCTCCCCCAGGAAGCCCTCGCCCACCCGGATCTCAAAGTGGAGATGGTACTCCGTTCCCGGGTTGGTCACCGACTCCGGCGTGCCCGACTCGCCCACGTACCCCACCACCTGGCCCTGCTCCACGGTCACGCCGTCATCGATGCCGGGAGCGAGGCCGCCCAGGTGGGCGTAGCGGGTGACCACGCCCCTGCCATGGTCGATCCACACCTGGCGACCGCGGAACCGGTCGAGGGTCTGCGCGTCGCTCGTTCCCAACTCATCGATGTGCGCGTAGAGTTCCTCCAGTTCTGCCGCCGTCAGGTCCTTATACTCGATGTCGGCGCGGATCACCCGGCCTCCCTTGGCCGCCCGCACCTCCGTGCCCGGGCCGATGGGGGTGCAGTTGTCCACGTCGTAGAAGTCCACGCCCTCGTGCACGCCGTGTCGATAGCCGCGGTAGGCGTTTGGCATGAGATTATCGCTCGTGGGGAGGCAGGCCCCCTCGATGGGAAAGATGAAGCCGGCGAGGTCCTGGGGACCGGGAGCCTCGGGCGTCGCCGTCGGCACCAGGATAGTGACAGCCACCCCCGGGGCGCCGGAACTCGCTTCGCCGCAGGCCGCCGCCAGCCCCAAACAGGACAAGATGACAAGGAACACGGCCGGGTGCAGCGCGCACCCCCTTTCACCGTGAACGTACCTCCGCACGGGCAAGTCAAGTCTACTGGGGTGCACTCCCGCGAGCAAGGACGAGGGGCAGGCCTATCGCCGCGAGCCCACCAGCCGCAGGGCGGCCTCGTGGGCCAGCAGCTCGAGGCGGCTATCGATGAAGGGCAGGTCCAGCGGCCCGTAGCGGCGGGTCAGCGCGGCCTTTATGAGGGCATCGGCCAGGTGGGGGTTCTTGGGCAGGAGCGCCCCGTGCAGATACGTCCCGAAGGCCTGGCGATAGCGTGCCCCCTCGGTGCGGTCCCGGCCGTTGTTGCCAAAGCCCGAACGGACGCGGGCCAGGGGCCTGGCGCCCTCGCCCAGGTAGGTGCGGCCGCCGTGATTCTCGAATCCGACCAGGGTGCCGCCCTCCCACGCTGCCACCACGTTGCCGATGCAGCGCCTGGCGCCCTCGCCGGGATGGATGGTCCAGGCATCGAAGATGCCGAGGCCCGCCAGCTCCTCCCCCGAGGCGGCCCGATAGAACCGCCCCAGGAGCTGATAGCCGCCGCACACCGCCAGGACCGCGACATCTTCCTCCACTGCCTGCCTGAGGGCTTCGCCCTTCACGGAGCGCAGGTCCTCGGCCACCCGCCGCTGCTCGCGGTCCTGGGCGCCGCCGATGAAGATGAGGTCGAAGGCCTGGGGGTCCAGGGGGTCGCCCAGGCCGAGTTCGGTCACCGGGAACTCGATGCCCCGCTCCAGGCAGCGATGGCGCAAGCAGAGGATGTTTCCCCGGTCCCCATAGATGTTCATGAGCCGGGGGTAGAGATGCGCCAGCCGCAGGACCCACGGCTGCGGGCTCTCCGCCATCCCTACAACCCCTCCTCCCAGTAGTGGGGCCGGTGGCCGCGCCTGGCCAGCAGCTCGCGCACCTCGAGCATGGCGGTGTAGGTGGGAACGACGTAGAGCGTCTCGCCCTCGGGCGTGGCCGCCAGGGCCGCCGAGAGGGCCTGGTCCGTGCGCGAGACAGCGGGCACCTCCGAGCCGAAGCCGGCGTACTTCAAGCGGAGCGCCAGGTCCTCGGCGCGGCTGCCCGCTACCACCAGCGAGGCCGCCCGGCCGGCCATGATCTCGTAGTCGGCGTCCCAGATCCAGGAGACGTCCCGGCCGTCGGCGATGCCATCGTTGAGGAACAGCAGCAGGTGCTTGGGTCCCTCCCGGGCAGCGATGGTGCGCAGCACCTCGTTGAGGCCGGTGGGGTTCTTGCCCAGCAGCACCTCCACCCGCCGACCCTCCACGTCGAAAACCTCCTGACGTCCGAAGGCGGCGCTGAACCCCGCCAGCGCCCTGACCGCCGCCTCCAGGGGAGCCTCCAGGGCCAGGCCGCAGGCCACAGCCGCCAGGGCATTATAGACGTTGTAGAGGCCAGCCAGGGGCAGCTCCAGGGAGAACTCGCCCGCGGGCGTCGCCAGGGAGAGGGCGGTGCCGCCCGAGGGTCGCAACTCGACGTGAGTCGCCCGCACGTCGGGCGTGAGCCGAGCGGAGCGGCAGGCCGGACAGTACCAGTGTCCCACGTGGCCGTAGAAGGCGGCATGGTAGGCCAGCTCCTCGCCGCAGGCCAGACACCAGCGGAAGTCGGAGGCGTGCTCCGGGCCCTCCTGGGAGACACTCGGGTCGTCCACCCCGTAGAGCAGCACCGGACCGGGCGCCGCCGCGGCCAGCGAAGCCACCGCCGGGTCATCCGCGTTCAGGACGACGGCAGTGGAGGGAAGCAGAGCGCTGAGGGCACGACGCCACAGGTCGGCCACGGTATCCACCTCGCCGTAGCGGTCGAGCTGGTCGCGGAAGAGGTTGGTGAAGGCGACGGCCCGCGGCCTCACCGCGGCAGCGGCATGGGGCAGGACCGCCTCGTCCACCTCGAAGACGCCGAGGCGCTCGGGGGCGCTGCGGACGCGGCCGCCGGAGGCCTCTTCCACCAGGGCCGTGGCCACGCCGCGCATGAGGTTCGAGCCGCTGGGGTTGGGCAGGGGCCGCAGCCCGGCCTCTCGGGCGATGGCGCTCACCATGCGGGCGGTGGTGGTCTTGCCGTTGGTGCCGGTGATCAGAATCGAGCCGTGGCCGAGCTGGGTGGCCAGGTGGTCCACCAGGGCCGGGTCCAGCCGCTGAGCGACCAGGCCGACGATGGCCGTCCCGCCGCCGCGACCCAATCGGCGGCTGGCGGCCCCGGCAGCCTTGCCCGCGGCCACAGCGAGTGCGGTTCGCCAGCTCACAGAGAGAAGGATAGAGGTTTTGGGGCGGCTTGAACAGGCAGGGCGGCGCCCTGCACCCGGAGCGCTGGGCACGCGCCGGATATTGATTGCTTTCGGAAAAGTGGGCGTTTCGGGCGTCTGCCAGATTGGGGCGTGGCGCATTTGGTTAATTGTTTCCAGCAGGGGCCGGTCGATCTCGGCAGGGAGCTGCGGGCGAGGCCTGCGCTCGGTGTCCACGAGAGGATCATAGGGCATGCGTTCGGGAGCGCGAAGGGGGAAGTATCACCGGCGGGCACGCCCGCCTTGGGGGGAGAGTGACCCCGCCCCTGATATTCGAGCCACCCGCCCCGCCCCTGGTTGCCTCGCTGCGGCTCGGCAAGCAGTAAGGAGGCCCCACCCCGCACGTAGAGACAGCGGCTGCGAAGAGAGAAGATGGGCTGATGGTATGCGTGCGGTGAGCGCGGGCTAGAACGACGCCCTGTCAGCCCTCAGTGATGGCCTAGACATAGCCATCGGTACTGCCGACGTACACGACCCCGTCCACCACGGCTGGCGAGGAGACGACCATCTGGCCCGTCTCGAAACGCCAGCGCTCCTCCCCCGTGCCAGCATCGAGGGCGTAGACGTAGTTGTCTCCGCTGCCGATGTACACTATCCCATCCACGACCGCGGGGGGGAGTGAACGATGTAGCCCGTCTCGAAGCGCCACCGCTCCTCTCCCGTCGCGGCATCGAGGGCGTAGACGTAGCTGTCATTGCTGCCGACGTAGACCACCCCGTCCACTACCGCTGCGGACGAGACAATGAACCCACCCGTCTTGAAGCGCCAGCGTTCCTCTCCCGTGGCGGTATCCAGGGCGTAGACGCAGGTGTCGTTGCTGCCGACGTAGGCTGCCTCGTCCGCCACTGCTGGAGACGACCTAACTCGGCCACCCGTCTCGAAGCGCCAGAATAGCGTCGGCGTTGGCCTGGGCTCGACTTCCCCCCGCAACACCGCGGTGATGCGCTCGTCCAGTTTGCGAGCTAGGGCCTCTGCCTCTTCTCGTACATCCTCTTCATCAAACCTAGCGATGGCGACGGATCCAAGCAGGCGGCCACGGCGGAACCCCACCACCGTCATGTAATACCTCACCTCCTGACCAGCCGCGACGCTGCCGGTCAGGAGTAGCCCAGCAGACTCATCTGCTATTCTGCCTGGATCAAACTCTTCTGCATCCTCCAGCGTGACGTCCTCCTTCGTCATACCGACCTGTCGCTGCATGTCCTCCACCCCATCTTTCAGGTCCCCGGAGGCGCCGTCCGCGTCTTCGTACAGCTCTGTCGCCGTCCCGATCAAGAACGCGCCTTCCCGTTCGAGCGCCGCTTCCACAGACCTATAGTCCTCCCCATACCCGTTGACTCGGCCAAACCGCTCGACGTCCCCAGCTTCGTCCTCCTCGTCAAAGGCGGCGTCAATGATGTCCTCGTTGCTCTGGAACCCGGATTCGTCTTCATAGAACTCGAAATCCGCGTACTGTGACCCCAGCTCCGACAGCGGTACGACCATCAGACTCAGCTCTTCATCCGTGATCTCACCAGCAGTGAGGTCGGCCGGGGCTTCCGCCTCCTCTTCCTCTTCCCCGCCGCAGGCCGCTAGCAGCAGGCAAGCTGCGATCAGCGCAGCAGCGGTCAAGAGATATCGGCACCGGAACTTCATGGCTCACCTCCTGTGAATCAGCCTTGGCGCGGCCATGCTACTCGCAGGCGCCGGGGCGGTCAAGGGAGGGAGCTACAGCCATGCTATCGCTGCCATGAACCGAACGGCGGCTGGCGGCTTCCGCAGCCTTGCCCACGGCGACTGGCGCGGTGTAGTCGCTGGCCCAGCAGTCCTCCGTGTGGTCTCGATCCCACATCCTCTCCAGGGCGATGGAATGCTCCACCGACAGAGCTATGCGCGAAAGGCTCGCTGGAAGATTAGCGCTGATCCTGTCACTGCTCCCTTAGGAGAATGCGGCTCAGGTTACTCGCTTAGAATCCCATGTCTGGATAAATGAGGTAGACTCCCCCTTCGGTCCCGCATACCTCACCGACGAACTGAAAGACGTTCCGGGCCGCGTCGCTAACCTCTCTGGGACGCGTGGCCTCGCCGCCTCCAAAGGTAAACTCAAGATCTTTCCACCCCCCGCGCAGCACCGCCACGTCGCCCTTGATCTCGCTCGGAGCGGCCGCCTCTAGCTGTTTGTAGAACTCGTTGATTTCTGCCTCGGTTCGCTCCTCTACACTGGTGGCTGCGATCTCACAGAACTGCGTGTTCGAGCCGCCGCAGCCCGGTAGCAGCAGGGCACCCGCCATCAGCGCCGCGATCACCAGCAAGTAGCGCCATGGAAACCTCATCATTTGCCTCCTGTAAATCATGCTTCGGCGACGCCATGCTACGCGCAGCCGCGAGGGCTGTCAAGCGAGGAAGCTATGGCCAGCCCATCGCGACGACGGAGTAGACGATGGCTGACCTTAGCCTAAGGCGATTCCCCCTTCAGAGAGGGCCGGAACCCCCGCAGGCGGAGGGAGTTCGCCATGACGGAGACGGAGCTGAAGGCCATGGCGGCAGCGGCCAGGATGGGGTTCAGGAAGCCGAACTCGCCGAAGAAGGGCTCCAGCCCGCCGGGCACCCCGCTGCGGGAGAACACGGGATACAGCACGCCTGCCGCCACAGGGATGAGGGCGGCGTTGTAGAAGAAGGCCCAGAACAGGTTCTGCCTGATGGTGCGCATGGTGCGGCGGCTGAGGCCTATCGCGGTCACCACGCCGCGCAGGTCGCCTCGGATGAGGGTGATGTCGGAGGCCTCCATGGCCACGTCGCTCCCCGTGCCGATGGCGATGCCGAGGTCGGCCTGAGCGAGGGCGGGGGCGTCGTTGATGCCGTCGCCCACCATGGCTACCACCTTCCCCTCCTGCTGGAGGAGGCGTACCTGGTTCACCTTGTCCTCGGGCAGCACCTCTGCGAGCACGCGCTCCACCCCCACCTGGCGGGCGATGGCCTCGGCGGTGCGGCGGTTGTCGCCGGTGAGCATGGCCACCTCCAGGCCCATGGCGCGAAGGGCGGCCACAGCCTCGCGGGCGCCGGGCTTGACGGTGTCGGCCACGGCGATGAGGCCTCCCACCTTGCCATCCAGCGCCACGAACATAGGGGTCTTGCCGTCCTGCGAGAGGGCCTCGGCACGGCCCTCCAGGCCGTTGAGGGGGAGTCCCTGGTCGCGCATGAGCTTCATGTTGCCCAGCAGGATGATCCGGCCCTCCACCTGAGTCCGGACCCCGTGGCCGGGCACGGCTTCGAAGTCGGCTGCATCGGCCAGGGGAAGGCCGCGGGCGCGGGCGGCGGCCACGATGGCCTCGCCCAGGGGGTGCTCGGAGCCGCGCTCGGCCGAGGCGGCCAGCCGCAGCAGCTCGTCCTCGCTGAGGGCGTTCCCGGCGATGACGTCGGTGACCGAGGGCCTGCCCTCGGTGATGGTGCCGGTCTTGTCGAGGACCACCGCCTGAATCCGGTGAGCCGTCTCCAGGGATTCGCCGCCCCGGATGAGCACGCCGTGCTCGGCTCCCTTGCCCGTGCCCACCATGATGGCCGTGGGCGTGGCCAGGCCCAGGGCGCAGGGGCAGGCGATAATGAGCACGGCGACGGCGTTCAGGATGGCGAAGGTGATAGCCGGCGCCGGCCCGAAGATCCACCAGACAGCGAAGGTGCCCAGGGCGATGGCGATGACTACGGGCACGAAGTAGGCGGCGATGACATCGGCCAGGCGCTGAATGGGCGCCTTGGAGCCCTGGGCCTCCTCGACCAGGCGGATGATCTGGGAGAGGACGCTGTCGCGCCCTACCCTGGTGGCGCGGAAACGAAAGCTGCCCACCTTGTTGATCGTGGCGCCGTAGACCTCATCGCCGGGGCCCTTCTCCACAGGCATGCTCTCGCCGGTGAGCATGGACTCGTCGAGCGCGGAGCGGCCCTCCAGCACCACCCCGTCCACGGGGAGCTTCTCTCCCGGCCGCACGATCACCACGTCGCCCGGGGCTACCTCCTCGACGGGGACGTCCACCTCGCGGCCGTCGCGCAGGAGGCGTGCGGTCCTGGCCCGCAGGCCCATGAGCCGCTTGATGGCGGCAGAGGTGCGGCCCTTGGCCCGCGCCTCCAGCCAGCGGCCGAGGAGGATGAGGGCGATGATGGCGGCGGAGGTATCGAAGTATACGTTGGCGTTCACGCCGGCGGCGGACTCGATGGCGCCGGGGGCGAAGGTGGCGACGATGCTGTAGAAGTAGGCGGCGCTGGTGCCCACGGCGATGAGGGTGTTCATGTCGGCCGTGAAGTGCCGGCCCACTCTCCAGGCGCCCCGGTAGAACTGCCAGCCCGCCCAGAACTGCACCGGTGTGGCCAGCACGAAGAAGAGGCTGTTGACCACCCCCAGGGGGATCTCCTCCAGGGCGGGCAGCCGATGATACTGGCCGGCGATGAGGATGAACGCGGCTACGACCGCGGCGAAGACGAGCCTGAGGCGCAGGTCCCGCTCCTCGCGGGCGCGCTCCTCGGCCTCGGTGTCTTCCACCTCCGCGCTCTCCTCCACCTCGCGTCCTAGCTCGTAGCCTACGGCGGCCACGCCGCGCCGCAGCTCGCCAAGATTGGCGGCGGGGGAGAGAGTGACGGTGGCGCGCTCGGTGGCGAGGTTCACCTGGGCGCGCTGGACCCCCTCCATCTTGAGGAGGGCATCCTCCACCTTCTTGACGCAGGAGGCGCAGGTCATGCCGCGTACGGCGAAGGTCTTGGTGACGGGCCTGGGCTCGTAACCGGCGGCCTCGATAGCCTGATAGAGGTCGTCGAGGGTAGAGGCGCCGGGGTCGTACTCGATGGCGGCCTCCTCGGTCGCCAGGTTGACGGCGGCTCTGGCGACGCCGGGCACCTTCTTGAGGGAGCTCTCCACCTTGACCACGCACGAGGCGCAGTGCATGCCCGCGACGGGAATAGTGAGCTGCTCCCTGGGTTGTTCCTCAGTCTTCGTTGACATGGTCTACTTGTTGGTCAGCTCGTACAGGTCGAGGAGCTCTGCGAGCACCTGCTCCCGCCGCTCCCCCTGGATCCCCTCCACCACGCAGGTGTGCAGGTGGCCATTCAGGATGAGCCCCTCCATCTTCTCGATGGCGCGGCGGACAGCAAAGCTCTGCTTGAGGATATCGACACAGTATCGGTCTTCCTCGATCATCCGGCGCACGCCCGCCAGGTGCCCCTCGATATACCTGAGGCGCTTGAGCACGTCGGCTCGTATGTCATCCCTCACGGTAGATTCTCCGACTGGTGCGCTTCATAGTCCTGCGGCCTCTCCTAGCTCAGGCTTCGACGCAGCCGTTCAAACTCCTCGTGGGAGATATCGCCCCTGGCGAGCCGTTCCCTGGCAATGTCCAGGGGGCTCTTCTGCTCGCCCCGGCTCCTGGTGAACTGCCCTACTGCCCAGATGGCCACGGCGATGATCCCTCCCCAGAAGATGACCATCATGATGGGCATTACGATCCACCAGCCAGCACCCCAACCATCCATCATGTGGTCATCGCCGTCTGCGAAGGCGACGCCCGTGGTGGCCGCGAACGTCATCCCCGCCGCTATCGCTGCTGTGACCAATGCTCGAAACCTCATCACCCACCTCCAGCGTCATACCCATACCCCCTGGGTGGGGGTACACATCAAGTATAAGTGAGCAGTGCAGTGGAGTCAAGGTTGCTCTATCACGTTGATGAAGTGTAGCTGAGATGGAAGGTGAGCGAATTCCGGTTCGGGTTCAGGCGGCGGAAGATTTCTCATGGGGAGCAGTTTCCGTCGCTGATGGGGCAGACTCGAGGGAGGGTTCTGTGCTACGATCATGCCACGGAAGGGGCTCCTTCCGGAGCCCCTTCGCTATGGAACCGCGCGGGAGCAACGGAGGGGGCGTATTAGGCCTCATGTTACCCCGCATGGCTCCGGTGATGAGAATCACCATCGCCAGTCCCTTTCTTGAGCGGCGAGGGTGGCCGTGGAAAGCATTGAGGCCCTCGCCGCTCACTCGTCGCCAGCCCTCGGTCAGTCTACCGAGCGCTCCAGAACAGCGGCCTCAGCGCTGTTGTTGGCACTAGGATCATCGTTGCGCCAGCGATACGTCCCAGTCGCAACCTTCTCCACGTCTTGGACTCCGATGAGCGCAGCGTGCAGAGACCTTCCCGGGTACCTAGAACCAATCGGATAACCATGCGCTCGTAGCGTCGCGATGATCTCTGCAAACGTAACCGGCTGCCCAACCTTCTCTTTGATCACGCGTAGTGCGGCCTCTCGCAGGGTCAAGCCTGCATAGGGGCTCTTGTCATCAAGGGGAAGCTGTTCCCCGACGCGCTCGCGCTCATGTTCCAGCAGCGCCCTAGCCTTCGAGAGGCGCTCCATGCATTTGTCGCGCCCCTGTTCGGCCTCTTTGAGCGCCTTCTCAGCCTCCTCTAGGTTCGTCTCGTACCTTTGCATCAGGTATTCCAAATTCTCCATGAGCGTGCGGTCGTTGACCGATGTGCCAGTCCTCATAGCCTTCCTCCTCTGTCCAACAGACAGTCTACCGGCTATGCGCCAGGACTGTCAAGCAATCGGCACATAAAAGGGCTTCACTTCGCCAGAGGAGAACATCCGTGCGATACCAGGATGGCTCTGTCCGAGTTAGGGAATGCGGCCCATAGGTTTTCTATGTACGGGGCGGCTATGCCGTTGACAGAACCAAGCTGACCTGCTAATGTGGTTCACAAGGCGCATGCTTCCGTAGCTCAGGCGGAGAGAGCGCACGGATCGCACCGTGAGGTCGCAGGTTCGAGTCCTGCCGGAGGCACCAGAAGGGGCCGCCCCAGAGTGGGTGGCCCCTTCTTTTGCTCTCCCAAAACAAGAAGAGCGCACGGATCGCATTCAAATGCTAATCAATCTGATCAGATCTGTCAAGAGGCTTTCGGGAGAATTTTCACAGATTTTCTTGTGTACCAAAAGGATAACTGCCAGGTTGTGCCTGAGCCGAGGTCTTAGCTTATGGGGAGGCGAGCGCGAGGTGCGCTGGCCTGTGTCCGTAGGCTAAGGTGGGGTGCGTGGCTGTGTGCCGGGGCGAATGGATGGTCGGCAGCGGTAGGCGGAGCAAACTAGCGGCCGAAAGGGCATATCCTCCGCAGTCCGAGGAGCGCACACGCCCCCGCTCCGGTCACCCCGAAGACGATCAGCGGTTTCCTCTGTGAGCCGACAGCCTGCTCGTAGATCTCATCAAAGGTGCCGTTAGCAATGGCACTGCTGGTAACCAGCAGGATCTGGGACCAATCGATGATCCTGCCGGTGTCTGTGTGGCCATCCTGAATGCATACCCCGTACTTGCAGGAGCCCACGTTGTTGGGGTTCAGGTCCGTGCACTGAACGTTCTCGGCTCCGAGGTGCTCCGTCAAGTGGGCTAGCATGGCGGGCTGAAATCCCAGCAGGCCGACTTTGACCCTGCCGAACTCCTCGAGCAGCTCCGACGCGATCTGCGAGCCACACCTCTCCGGGTCGTCATCCCGGCAGTGGCGGGTCCCCCTTGCAATCCCCAGGTGCGAAGTCACTGCATTGAGGGTAGAGATGAATATCGCCCTGTTGGCGCCGGTATTAAGGTCGAGGTGCAGCACGCCCTCTATTGTGCCCTCGAATCTCTGGGGGCGGTCGGTAAAGGCGTGGCCGAAGCTCCCCCTGAACTCCGCTTCGATCATCACCTCCTTGCCTTCCAGCAAGGGAAAGTCTTGCCTCTGGGGGCGGCCTATCGCCTGCTCTGCCGACAAGGGTTCAACCGTCACCCGCACGGGATCAGGGCGCAGGTCATGCTCGGCGACGATGCCGGAGAAGGCTTGCCGGGCCCTTTCCAAGATGGGACCACCGCCCACGTTGCCTCCCGGAGGCGAGTGCTTCATCCTAGTTCCACCGTCCTTCATGGCCGGCCTGGAATCGAGGGCGCTGTTCGCTACCTTGCGAGGGGCCAGTACTTCTCCACTTCCTCGACGTCAACGATGTAGCCATGCTTCTCGAAGACCACTTTGCCTTCGGCTGACAGCAGGAAATCGACAAAGCTCTGTGCCAGGTCACGATCTCTGGCGTACGTCGACACCGCTATCTGCATCTCCCCGATCCCGGTTAGCTGCTCCGGTCGCAGCAGCACCACGTCAAACTCGTCGGGTGCTAGGGTCTCATAGAAATGCCACGTGATAACCGCATCTATTTTCCCCATGCTGAGCCAGGTTACCAGGAGGTCAGGACGTGTAGCCTCCGTGACAATGTTCTTCCCTATCTCCTCGGCAAGGCCCGCCTTTTCGAAGATCTCAGGCGCATATTCTCCCAGCAGGGTCGTCTCCGGCCTGCTCACAGCTACCCTCACTCCCGGCCTGGCCAGGTCCGGCAGCCCGGCGATATGCTCCGGGTTGCCTTCCTGCACCCCCAGCACAGGGATCATGTAGGCGACGGTGCCTACTGTTTCGGGGTCAATCGCTCCCTCCTGAGCAGCCCTCTCCATGAACTTCTGCTCAGGCGCGATGTACACATCGCCCTTTTGGAGCGAGATCATCCTGGACAGCACCTCGCCGCCCCCGCCATAGCTAACTTCCACCCCGATGCCATAGTTCTCCTCGAACCTCTCGCAGGCCTCATCGATGGCTGGTCTGGCCCCGGCGGCAGCGAAAACCCTCACCGACTCAGACTCCCCGGCACAACCGGCACTCAGGGCCGGCAGGACCAGCAGGAGGGACATCAGCAGCACGTTCCTGACCCGCCCGTCTCTTCCGCACCGCATGATGCTCCCTCGCCCCGCGCAGGCTCAGCGGGGGATAAACCAGAGCGACTCTGCCTTGAGGCTCACGCGCACCTTTGACGTGGTGCCCAGACCCATGTCGTCGAAGGCGCAGTTGGAGACGTGGATCTCCACCGGCCGCTCCAGGCCGTCGATGCGGGCGATGAGGACGTAGCCGCCGGGGGTGCGGATCCTTTTCTGGATGCGGGCCTCGAAGAGGTTCTCCTGCACCTTCGGTCCGAGGGGCCTGTCCGGCCGGATGATGTGCACCTCTTCCGGACGAATGACCGCATGCACCTTCTGCCCGGGCGCGAAGTTGTCGAAGGCAGCAGCGGCCAGGCGCAGGTCGCCGACTCGGGTGAGCATCGTGCGCGCCGCCGGGTCCACCTGCTCTACCTCGGCCTCGAAGATGTTCTGCGCCAACAGGAAGCGGGCGACCTCGAGGGTGGCGGGCCTCGTCTGGAACTCCGAGGGCGTGCCCACCTGGGCGATCCTGCCGTCGAACATCACGGCCATGCGGTCGGCCAGCATGAACGCTTCCTCGTGGTCGTGGGTTACCTGGAAGATGGTGACGCTCAGGACGTCTTTTATCTCGCGCAGCTTCTCCATGAGCTGGCGTTTGATGTAGTAGTCGAGGGAGGAGAACGGTTCATCGAGAAAGAGGACGCGGGGCTCGACGAACAGGGCGCGAGCCAGGGCGACCCGCTGCTTCTCTCCCATGCTGAGGGTGGCCGGCGACCGGCGGTCAAGGATAGAGCCGATGTTAAGGAGCGCACTCAACTCCTCCAGTTTGCTCCCCACGAGGCCCCCGTCCATCCGCCTGACCCGGCCCCCAAAGGTGATATTGTCCCGAACGCTGAGGTGGGGGAATACCGCCAGGTCCTGGGGCACGTAGGAGACTGTGATGGAGTCGAGCGGCTCTCCCCGCACTCTGTGGCCCCCGACCAGTATGTCGCCCCTGCTGTAACGGCGCAGGCCGAGCATGATCTCGGTAAGCAGCGTCTTGCCCGCGCCGGAAGGTCCCAGAAGCACGAAGTGCTCACCCTCGGCCACGTCCAGGTGGACGTCATCGAGCTTGAACGAGCCAAAACTGGCACAAGCCCCGGTTACCTTGATCACCTCACCGCCCTCGCCGTGAGCAACCTCACTGCCATAAGAACCACCACGGCTACGAATATCAGCAGCAGGACATAGACCAGGGTCTCCTGAATGTCCACGTCGGCCAGGCCCAGATATATGGCCGAGGGGATGGTCTCGGTCTTCCCCCGCACCGCCCCTGCTACCGTGATGGTCGCGCCGAACTCCCCTATCGCTCTTGCCCAGGCCAGGATGAAGGAGGCCACGATGCCGCTCTTGGCCAGGGGAAGGCTGACCGTGAGGAAGGTCTGCCAGCGGTTGCAGCCCAGGAAGTAGGCCACGTCCTCGTAGCGGGGGTCTATCTGCTCGAACACCGCCTTCAGCGAGCGGATGGCCAGGGCGACCACGATGGAGAACTGGGCCAGCACGATCCCCCGCGTGGCGAAAGTGAAGCTGACAATGTTGTCCTCAAAGAACCTGCCCGGATCGGAGCCGAGCAGCACCAGCAGTGCCGTTCCCATTGCCACCGGCGAGAGGATGATGGGTATGTCGAGCAGGGTGTCCACCAGGTTCTTCCCGCGGAAGCTCTTGCGGGCGAGGAGGTAGCCGATGGGCAGGGCGAAGAAGAGAGCCAGGACGGAGGCGATGGTCGCGCAGATCACGGAGAGCCTGATGGTGGAGAAGGAACGCCCCGAGAGAAGCGTGTCCCCGTATGAGCTGCCCTCCACACGCAGCAAGAGGGTCAGCACGATAACCGAGATGTAGGCGGTGAGGATGCCCAGTATGGCCCAGGAAAAGACCGAGAAGGAAATATTGAAAGCCCTTCTGCCGTTCATGGCCAGCCTTCCGGTAGCTCCCACTCGCCGCCGACCTCGGCCTCAGGGGCGAACTCGCGGGCCTCCTCTACGGTGGTCAGATAGTGCCACTTGCTGTAGATAGCCCTGGCCTCGTCTGAGGTCACGAAGTCGATGAACTGCTGGGCCAGCTCGGGCTGCTTGGAGAACGTGCTCACGGCGATAGGCACGTAGCCGATGCGAGGGACCTGGTCTGGCCTGAGGTAAACCGTCTCGATCTCCTCCGGCGCCCAGTACTGGAAGACAGCCCAGCCGATGACGGCGTCCACGTTCTTCAGGGCGACGAGCCTGGCGGTCTTCTCGCAGCTCTCGGTGTAGGTGGCTATGTTGGGCCGGACGGCCTCGGCCAGGCCGGACTTCTCCAGCACCTCCACGGCGTACAGCCCCACGCAGACCGTCTCGGGGTCGGCGATGGCCACCTTCAGGCCGGGCCTGGCCAGGTCCTCCAGCGACTGGATGTTCTCGGGATTCCCCTTCTGAACATTGATGGCCGGTATCAGGTAAACCACCCGCTGTTCGGTCTGG
>Ga0209979_1000851_pt1 | contig 37023 bp, 45 predicted proteins | sample AnhtaG_FD_183114 | JGI IMG/M metagenome (GOLD analysis project Ga0209979, IMG submission 183114) | Deep subsurface microbial communities from Anholt, Denmark to uncover new lineages of life (NeLLi) - Anholt_01485 metaG (SPAdes) (version 2) | ecosystem: Environmental > Aquatic > Marine > Oceanic...
GGAGACGATAAAGAAAATCTGCTGCAGACCTTGAGCTTTTATTTTTGTACATCCGGGCATAGCCTAACTTGGTAGCATGGTCCACCGCAGTCAGTATATATCTTCTGAGGCTATTCCAGTAGATAACGATGGTATCAAGCTGAAAGAGGAAGCAAGGTCTCCCTTCCTTCACTAGCTGGGTGATCCTTTTCTTCGGCCGCAGCAACCGGCGGGAATTCCAGATTTCTATCTGAGTTCTACGCCAGCTCAAGGACAACGATACCTATAGTTCACGGCATTCAACTGCGTTTCCGGCGTGTGCCCGTTCCATATGCAAGCCCACCGCCATACGAATCTGCTTGAACAGCGACTACACCACAGAAGGCCTGGACTCAGCTTGGCTGAGCTCTCCATAGGTCCTGCGACCACTGCAGGAGATTCACCACCGGATCGATGAGCACCTCCCTGACAACTGCACGCAGGAAATCGCTCTTCGCTATGAAGTCGGCCACAGGGGGGCTGACTCTGTAATAAGCCGCTACAAATCGCGAACCCAGGGCATTTTCCAGTAATACCTGGTCTCGGAAATCGCGTAATATGTCAAGCTGACTGGCTGTTTCTGTGCCATAGGCCGCGGTGGCGATGAAGCACGCGTCCCTCAACCCCTCCCAAAAGCCTCCCCCCGGCGGCCAGAAACCAATCTCATCGAACCGCACTTCTGCCCCGTCGTTCCAGCCAGTTCCCAGGAGACAGATTCTTAGATGAGTCGTTCCGGGTGGCGCCTGCATCGTGTCAGTCTTTTGTACATAGACGCCGTTCGTGTCGTTGGTGAACAGCATTCTTGTCGAACTCAGTTGTCTCCCCTCTTTTCCCTCCCAGAAGTCGAGAGCGATGACACCGGTAACGTTGCCGGAAACATATATCCATCCCCAGACCTCGTATGTCACCATCGCTTCGATGTTTTCGATCCACTGGGTGAGCGTGCCACCGTCCCCGCTTATCAGGGCAGCCCAACTACCTGCATAGATAGGTTCGGCATTTACGCGCACAGCGTTTCCGCTCAGCACCCAACCATACGGGGCTTCCTCTTCTCCCTGCTCAAAGCTCTGGTTCACGACTATTCCTCCGGCGCTTACGTAGCCGGAGGGCAATAAGACCAAAACCCAAGCCACGATGAGCAAAGCTGCCAGCATGACCTTCATGTATCTACCCATGTCCCACCTCCTTTTGCAACAGTTTAACTTTTCCAAAATTGTAGTTTGTAGCCTGCCTTATACATTATATAATCACCCCCCACGCACCGTCAATCGTTTCCTGGCCCCTTGTCAAATTGTGTGGAAAGAGCTACGAGATGATACAAACTTAAGGAACATTCTCCTCCAGTAAACATCGACATTCCTCAAGCCATAAGATACGCCCTTTAGCATCTTGATCTTAGTGTGGCAGCCTTCGGTAAAGCCGTCAGCTGTCCGCTCATGAAAGTAGTTCAGTATTGGCTCCTGCCTTCCGGTAGAACAAAGCGCTCTGGCTAATAGCGACAGTAGAGACATAAGTCTTACTGCCGGGCTTGAAAATATTACTTTCTCTTGACCACTGACTTCACCGACTCTTCAATGTCTCTGGCGGTCAATCCGTATCTTTGAAGCAGCTCCTCAGCTTTGCCTGACAAAGCATACCTGTCACCAAGATTGACGAATTCCATAGGCACTGGCTTCTCTCTGGCTGTCGTTTGGGCAACTCGGCTGCCTAGACCACCCTGGGCTAAGTGCTCTTCAGCGACGACAATTGCGCCCGTCTCTGAGGCTGCTTTGACTACGGCTGCTTCATCCAAAGGTTTGAGGGTATGCATGTTGATTACCCGGCAATCTATACCTTGTCCTGCTAAGATATCTGCCGCCTCCAGAGCCTTAGCGACCATGATACCCACGGCTATGACAGTTGCATCCGTGCCCTGTCTCATGGTTACTGCCTTGCCTAATGTGAAGTGATAGCCTTCGGGGTAAACAATCGGTGTCTTAGGACGGCTTAGTCTGATGTAGAAAGGTCCATAGGTATTTGCGGCCGTTCTTATTGCCTCAGCAGCCTCTATAGCATCAGCAGGAACAACAACAGTGAAGCCGGGGAGAGCACAATACAAGGCTAAGTCCTCAATGGCGTGATGGGAGGCGCCGTCTTCACCAACGGTGATGCCTCCGTGAGTGGCGACAATTTTGACATTTAGTTCTGGCTGGGAAAGGCAGAGCCTTAGCTGGTCAAAACAGCGGCATGAAGCGAAGATGGCGAAGCTGCTGACAAAAACGATTTTTCCCGAGGCAGCTAATCCAGCAGCTATGCCGACCATGTTTTGTTCTTCCAGGCCGCAGTCAAAAAAGCGGTCAGGAAACTCCCGTGCAAAAAAACTGGTCATTGTTGAGGTCGATAAATCGGCGTCCAGAACAACAATGTCTTTGTTTTGCCTGCCCAGCTCCGCCAGAGTTTTGCCGTAGGTTTCCCGAGTAGATGCTTCAGCCATACTTACTCTAACTCCTTCAGTGCCCTTTCGGCTTCTTCCCGGGTAGGTGCCTTGCCGTGAAACGCCGCATTGTTTTCCATGAAGCTAACCCCCTTGCCTTTGATGGTGCGGGCGACGATGACAGTTGGTTTGCCTTTTATCTTTTCAGCCGCTTGGCAAGCAGACAGGATTTGGTCAAAGTCATGTCCGTCTATATCAATAGTATGCCAGCCAAAGGCTTGCCATTTCCCGGTAAAAGGCTCCAGGTTCATGATGTCTCGAGTCCATCCGCTGAGCTGCATACCATTACAGTCAACTATGGCTGTTAGGTTATCTAGTTTGAAGTGGGCCGCTGAAAGAGCCGCCTCCCAAGTTTGCCCCTCCTCACATTCTCCATCGCTAAGAAGAACATAGGTCCGGTAAGTTTTGGAATCCAGCCTGGCAGCCAGGGCGACGCCAATGGCGAAGGATAAACCCATACCTAAAGAACCAGCTGACATTTCTACCCCGGGGGTGAACTTCCTATCAGTGTGTCCCTGGAGGCGGCTATCCAACTTTCTCAATGTTGCCAGCTCTGCCACGGGAAAATAGCCAGTTTCGGCCAGAGCAGCGTACAAAATTGGAGCAGCATGTCCCTTGCTCAATATAAATCGGTCACGGTCCGACCACTGGGGATTTCCGGGGTTATGGCGCAAAACCTTAAAATAAAGGGCAGTGATGATGTCAGCTGCTGATAGAGAACCGCCAGGATGCCCACTGCCTGCCGTAGCTGTCATGGTGATTACATGACGGCGTAGCTTTTTAGCCATTTCCTTGAGCTTTGCCATGGACAGGTTGAATTTGTTACCTGGAGAGACGCTCCCGGGGGACACTTCGCTATGATTTGGCATCGGTCAAGGACTAAATTGTAACTCAGAATGGCTTACAATGTCTATAGTAAGTAGGCTACCCTCAGACCAAAAGGGGACATATTATATCGGGGGTGGGAGGAGACGCTTTAATTGAGTCAAATCGCCAAGAGACTCCTGATGGTTGCTCCCCGACCTGTCAAGATAGAGAGCATTTACACCAGCCTGTCGGGCATTGAGGAAATCAAATTGCCAGTTATCACCTACGTGGATGACCTGGCTCGGCTTGACGCCCATCTCTTCACATATCTTGAGGTAAAAATCGGGGCTTTTTAATTGCCTATAATGTGAAACAGAAGAAAAAATTCGAACAAAATAAGGTTTGATATCTCGCAATAAGCAATGCAGTAGCTCCAGTGGTGTGCCTGAGGCAACAATCAACTTATATCCACTGGCTAAGGAAGAAAGGACCTCGGTTACCTCAGGATAATAGCCTATCTTACCCAGGCAGCTTTGTATCACTGGCTCAGAAGAACCCAAGCCAAGATAGCTAAACCAGTATTCGATATCATACCACTCAAGCCTCTGGTCGCCAATCTTGCCATACTCCTCAGCAATACGCCTCTTGGCTTGAGCAAGGTCAAGTCCTTTTTTCTGAGCATAAAGCGCAGGGATAGCCTCATGCCATATATCCTGGCTGAAATCAGGCGTTACCACTGTTCCCTCAGCATCAAAAGAGATTAATTCAATCTGCTTCATTTGAAATGCTGATATTATCATGGTAAGGAGCCGAAAGTCCATTTGCCTGTTCCCCTTCAACACGCTAAAATACACAGATGCTAAGTTATTCAGTCACAGAGAAGCTGAGCCATACCTTTGAGTTAGGTCCCATAAGGCCTCCTAGTGAAGCTTATTCCCTCCTGATAAGGGTGACCAGGAATTGCCCCTGGAATAGATGCCAGTTCTGCCCTATATACAAAGGCAGTAAGTTCGGGCTGAGGTCAGTGGAGGAGATTATAAAAGATATTGAGGTGGCTAAGGCTATCAGCGAGGGTATAAAGGAAATAGCCTGGAAGATGGGCCATGGCAACAAACTGATAGAGGTAGCGGCAATGCTCTCTAATCAACCTCAATATGGACAATGTGTGCATAATGTTGCCCTCTGGCTTGCAACAGGAGGCAAGTCAGCCTTCCTCCAGGATTCCAATACCTTAATCATGCGCACCCCTGAGCTAGTTCAGGTGATTACCTTCCTGAGAAAAACCTTTCCCAGCTTAAAGAGAGTAACTACATATGCTCGGTCCCATACGGCAGCTAGAAAGTCGTTAGCGGAGTTAAAGGAACTCAAGGATGCCGGGCTAGATAGGATTCACATTGGACTGGAGACGGGCTATGACCCTTTGCTGGCTTATATGGAAAAGGGATGCACTGCTAAGAACCATATTGAGGGCGGGAAGAAGGTGAAAAAAGCAGGTATTTCTCTGTGTGAATATGTCATGCCTGGTCTGGGGGGCAAGAAAATGTCTCAAGAACACGCCCGGGAAACAGCCAGGGTGTTAAACGAGATTGACCCTGATTATATAAGGCTGCGCAGCCTCCACATCACTCCAACTATGCCGTTGTGGACCAGGTTGCAAGACGGAGATTTTGAGCTGCAAACGGAGGACGAAGTAGCAAAGGAAATAGGTGTTTTCATCGAAAACTTGCAAGTTACCAGTCATCTTAAAAGCGACCATACACTTAACTTACTGATGGAGGTCGAAGGCAAGATGCCCGAGGACAAGGAAAAATGCCTCAATATCATAAACAAGTATTTATCTTTGTCGGATGAGGAAAGACTTAATTTCAAATTTGGCAGAAGGACTGGTTTATACAATAGGCTAGCCGACCTCAGCGATAGCTACAAACACGATAAAATAGAACAAGCTATAAAACGCCTCAGAGCACAGGGTAGCAATGTTGAGGAGGCGATATTCAGGCTGAAGGACATCTTTATTTAAGGGGAGAAATCGTGGCAAAAGGATTTGTAAACCTAAATCGTTTCAAGCATGGCCGGGCAATAAAGCGGAACAGCAAACAAAAAGCCGATTTGGAGGGCGGCAAGGGAATCAGAGGACGGAGGGTTAAATTTCGTGGCTAAAATAGATGAACTTACCTTTGGCTCTATAGTAGTTGAAGGCAAGAAACATCGCCGGGACGTTCTGATTTTTGCCGATGGCACGGTAAAGAGGCGCAAAGCTGGCTACGGGAAAGAATCTAAGCTTACTGGTTCAGCCATCCTATGAAGCCATAGCCAGGCTAAATGAGCTTGCCGAACAAAAGAAAAAAGTTGCTGCCTTGATTCACATAACCTGCTAAGGCATAAATTTATCTCAGCGTGATTTCTTGGTAACGCCCTCAGCTGCGTTTATGGTATTTTCCTTTACATCCATAAATAATTTCAAAAGTTCCCTGGCCGCAAGCAATAGTAGCCAGGCCAGGAATGAGCCAATCATTCCTATTACAATCCGAACCCCACCTTCAATTCCACCCGTGGTAATTCCCCAAACAAGCGAACCAACAAAGCCGAGTACTAATATTATCCATGCTATGACCCTCAAAACACTAAGCGCATATTTTATATAATAATACTCCTGTATCTTGTTTACCTTCCGCTCTTTCTGCAAAACATCGTGCGTTTTCTTCCCGGGCATCAGTAGCCGCCGTTTTTGAATGAGCTTGCCGAACAAGGAAAAGATTACTGCCTTCACTCGCATAACCACCTAAGGCATAAATTTATCTCAGCTTGATTTCTTTGTAATGGTAATGCGCTCAGCTGTGTTTCTGGTGTTCTCTTCTACATCCATAAACAGGTAAAGGAGTTCCCTGGCGGTAAGCAAGAATACCCAGGCCAGGAATGAGCAAATTATTCCCCCCACAGCTATCAAAATACCAGCACCTCCACTAATTCCTCCATAAACACTCGGCATCCCAATTCCTAAAATAATCGAACCAATAACGCCAACTACCAAGACTATCCACCCCACGACTCTCAAAACCTTGGCTGCAAAGGGTAGAAAACGATACTTTTGCATGTTACCTCCCTTTTGACCTTAAAGTTTTTCCAACAAGATTCTATAGTTGCCTGATTCATCAGGCTTCGCCCTTCGACAAGCCCAGGACGAGCTCAGCCGAACGGCACAATCGCCTCATAAATTGGATAACTACTCTGATTCACATAACTTGCAGGAACTCTTACTCGAATTGCCCCTTCCCCAAAGCGGTAAATACGATCGCTGGGATGCCCAAGAGTATAGCAGGCACAGTAAATGGTAATCCGACTAATCCGACAATAAAGGCACAAATTGCGGCAGCCAGCGCAAAACCCCAGGCCTTTTTCCTGATGGCGAAAACCCCGCCTACTATAGCTACTATGCTAAGGATGATCATTGGGCCACCTATTATCGCACCAAACCAACCTATGAAAATGGACCAAATGAACCAAGAAGCCGACCCCGCAACTGCATCTGATACCCAGATTATCCCAATAATTAGGCTAGGAACCCCGACAACTAGGTCTAGAATTCCTGCAGTCACTGGCATCCAGGCGCCACCTGTCGCCGCCGCTGCTTTCCCCACCACCCTAACGCCACACTTAGTGCATATTTCCGTTAGTGGCGTTGTTGGAACACCACACCCGGGGCAAAAACTGGTGCCAGCCATTGGCCTAGCTCCACAATTTACACAAAATTCCGGACTCCCTGTTAACTCCTTGCCACAATTTCTACAGAACATTGTCTCTCTCTAAAAGGCTTTCTTAGCAACCACCATGCCGCCAATAACTTGCAGAACCTTGGACTTTACTTAAATTCGCCCTTCCCCAAGGCGACGAATATAATGGCGAGTATCCCAAGAATAAACCAGGGACCAATGAGTGCACAGATAGACCCGGCAAGCGCCAGTCCCCAAACCCTTCTTCTTAAGGCATAGATACCACCTACTATCGCAATTACCCCAAATATGATTAACGGGGCAAAAATGGCACTCAACCATCCCATCCCAATAATTCCAGCCCCAAAGCCAACTCCGATGGCAAATATCGTGCCGAAAATCACCTGAAGAGCTCCTGCAATGATGGCTAATACGCCGGCAACCGTCGGCTTCCACGTTTTTTCCATTTTTTATCCCTCCTTTTTATTTTTATTCTTTTAAATACGATATAGTTAAAAGCTCTCCTTGTCAATACCCCAAAACCTCAATCACTGCCAACGCAGCGCGTTTGCCTGCCGTAATCCAGCCCGGCACTGCAACCACCACACCCTTGCCCTGTCGCAATAGCAAATCGCCACACCCCTCCAGGCAACCATTCAAAGAGAGCTTACCAGAATATGAGCCAGGGTATGAGTGACACGCTCACCAAGAATAGAATTAACGTGATTATCGCACCTATTCCCAGGCTAATAAGAAACATACGCCACCATAACCCCCAAGCTAATCTCCAGGTTGGCCTTACCTCGTTATCCATCTGCTCTCTCCTTTCCTTGTTTTCTCCAGGTTCCAAGCCTCTCAATTGATTGAATAGCCTCTGCGGTACCTTCAAGTCATTATAGTTATAGCTATTACTCGATGTCAATATAGTTAAAGGGATTGTTTATTAAATCGCTCGTGGTGAGCTTATCAAACCATGAGCGACACTCAAGAGCAGACTAGCTTGCCCTTAGAACTGTGCTCAGGCGGATGGGTTGCTAAACAGTCTCTTTGAAGGCTTTCAGGTAGCTTAACCAAGCTCTTTGACCATGTAAGCGCCTTCCAGACCATAACCAAGCGAGCGGTAATACTCCCTAGCACCGACACCACTAAGCACCGATAGTCTATCAGCCTTAAATTCCCCCCTGGCGATTCTCTCTGCCTCTCGAAGCAACCTTTCACCGAGACCGTGATGTTGAGCGGCTCGCTCTAGCCTCCCTCCCAGGGGAACTTCAGGACCAAAAATATGTAGCTCCCTAACTACCGCTTTTTCCCCATTTATTCTCAGCCTCAACAAGCCAAACAAGGTTTCATTCTCATCCTCGTATGAAAGGAAGACCTCCCTTCCCCCCCAGGCTTCATAATCCATCCTGGTTAACCAAGGCTCGCCAATTGCCCAGCCATCCCTCAGGCGATGCCCATATTCCCGACAACGAATGCAGCTACAGCGAAGTCCTGTTTGCCCCATCTTCTTTCTAATAGTTCCTCTGAGCGCTAAGTCTCTGCTGCCGGCAATGATAAATTTGCTGGGAATATCCCGCATCAACCTCGAAATCCTTACATATTTGGGAATTAGAGCTTTAATAGCCATAAGCAAATCAATCATTTCCTCATCACCATAAGGCCTGTAGCGATTATCCCAATACCAGCTCTCTAGCTCGCTCCCCCGAATTACCAGCGTGGGGTAAAGCTTGAGCCCGTCAGGTCGAAAGCGCTCGTCTTCAAACAATTGCCGCGATAGCTCCAGGTCATGCTCAGGTGTTGACCCTGGTAAACCAGGCATCCAATGATAGTACACCTTAAAGCCATAATCCCGTAATAGCCTGGTCGCGGAGATAACCTCAGCCACCCCGTGTCCCCTCTTTGTCAGGCAGTGAACCTCGTCGTCCAAGGTCTGTACCCCAAGCTCCACCCTGGTGGTGCCAAAATCAAGCATGCTCCTTATCTCCTCCTCCCCACAAAAGTCAGGCCTGGTCTCGATGCACAATCCCACACAGCGATGCTCAGCATTTTCATTCAATTCCCTGGCTTCCTCTAAACTACTGGAGGGGATGCCATTCAGAGCATCATAGCAATCCTTAATAAACCGATACTGATAGTCCCGGGGATAAGACAGAAAGGTACCCCCCATGATGATAAGCTCTACCTTATCCTGGGTATGTCCCATTTCAGCCAATGTCTTGAGCCTGACCTCCACCTGCTTTTTGGCATCAAAGCCACACCTTCGAGCTCGGAGCACCGCTGGAGACTCCACAGTATAGCTCTTGGGCGCCTCAGGAGAAGTGGGGCAATAAACACATTTGCCGGGGCAAGGAAATGGCTTGTCCATAACTGCCACCGGGGTTACTCCAGAAATAGTTCGAGATGCTTTCTTCATGCCATCTCCATGTCATTCTGAGCCTTTCCCCTAATGTCACTGCGAGCGGAGCGAGGCAATTCCCTGCCCATCGACGAGATTGCTTCGGCTGACTTCGCCAGCCTCGCAATGACAGGATGGAGGTGAGATTCCTCTTCACTTCGTTCAGAATCATAGCTTTGGCTCAGGGTGACGGCATAGACAATTGCGACCATGAGCATTTCACCATAATATGCTAAAGTTTAGCAGAGTGTATCTATGACCACAAATAGAGAAGTTTTCGACCAAATAGCTGAAAGCTGGTATCGGGTGAGGCATTGGCCTTTATTAAAAGAAGAGCTAGAGGAGCTGGCGGCAAGATGGCAAAGCGGAAAGCTGCTAAATGTGGGCTGCGCTCACGGACCGGACTTCCTGCCTTTCAGCCAGGGCTTTGAACTCTGGGGAGTAGATTCCTCCCCAGCCATGCTCAAGCAAGCTCTGAGATATTCTGCCAAGTTTAAGCTTTATGTCAACTTAATGGCTGCTGATGCCTTGTCCCTGCCCTTCCCCAATAATACCTTCGATTGGGCAATATCAGTGGCCACTTACCACCACATCAAAGGCAGAGAGGAAAGGGGGAAAGCATTCGTAGAATTAAAGCGGGTATTAAAGCCCCAGGGCGAGGCCTTTTTAACCGTGTGGAACCACGGACAACCAGGGTTCTGGTTCAAATCAAAAGAGCGACAAGTCCCCTGGAGGCTAAAAGAAAAAACAATTTACCGCTACTATCACCTTTTCTCTTATGGCGAGCTAAGAAGGCTATTAGTCAAAACTGGCTGGGAAATCATTACTATGTCACCAGAGAAGTCCTACCATCTCCCGATAAGAAACTTCTCACGCAATATATGCGTTCTGGTAAAAAAGCAAAGTACCCCCGGGGTACCAATGGTGTAACGCTTTAGCCCCGCCCTGCGTGTCTTTAGACCCGCAGCTACGGACCCCTTTACTCACTGGATGAGTCTTGACCTATCTTCATCCTCCCAGGAAGTCCAGCCTTGATAATGCCAATGAAGACCTCCACCAAGTAAGGGTCAAACTGAATTCCGGCACCTTGCCTAAGCTCTTTTACTACCTCCTCACGAGACAAGGCATGACGGTAAGGACGGGCAGAAGTCATAGCCTCAAAGCTGTCAGCTACGGCGAGGATGCGAGCTCCTATGGGAATCTCTTCCCCTTTCAGCCCTTCAGGATAGCCACCACCATCCCACCTCTCATGGTGATGTAAAATGCTACTTACACAGGGAACTAGATGGGGTATGTTACCGATGATATTTGCCCCTAACCTGGGATGAGTCTTAATCACCTCCCAATTTTCTCCATTAAGCTTCTTCTTTTTGTTAAGCACATTATCGGGAATGCCAATCTTGCCAATGTCGTGAAGCAAAGCAGCAGTGCTCACCTTAGATACCTCATCAGGCGATAGTCCAATCGCTTCCGCTAAAGCCCCGGCATAAGTGCTAACTTTCCTGGAATGACCATAGATATATGGATCTCTAGCCTCCACTGTCGAGACTAAGGCATAAATAGCACTCAAACCGTTACGCTTGCCATAAATCCCTCCATCATCCACCGGCTCGGATGGAATCTTGGAGGAGAGGTAGACTCGATTACCCCCAGTCCGCTTAGCATAATAAAGAGCACTATCAGCCACGTCAACAAGTTCACCAGCTATCACTCCATCTGTAGGATAGCTAGCCAAACCAATGCTGCAAGTCACAGTAATTGCCTTCTTCTCCATTTCCCCGGCAATCTGCTCTCGAACTCGCTCAGCTACGACATAGGCATCATCCCTGGCTGTCTGGGGCAAAATGACAACAACTTCATCGCCGCCATAGCGAAAAGCCTGGTCAGCATCCCTGACAGAGTTTTTGACAATTCCCCCTACATGGTTCAGAAGAATGTCCCCGGCGGGATGCCCATATACATCGTTATAGGCCTTAAAGTTATCCAGGTCAAGCATGAATATAGAGAACACATCGCCATAACGAGAATGCCGGGAAACCTCCTCTTTGAGTCGCTCTTCAAAATGCTGTCGATTAAATAGCCCGGTAATCTCATCAACACGAGACTTCTGTTCCAGCCGGGCATACAGTTGAGCATTTTCAATTGGCGCAGCAATCTGCAAAGCCACCCTTTCCAGAAGTTTTATTTGCCTGCCACTGTAAGCGTTAGGTTTGCGACTGGCCAAAATCAGGCTACCAATAATACGGTCTGTGACACTCAAGGGCAGGTAAACAACAGAACGAATCCCTTGCTGCAAGTGACTCTCCCAGGTCCAGAATCTGTGGTATCGTTTCAGATCAGCTTCATATACGGCCTGCCTGTCCCGGTACACCAACTCCGTAGCCGTCCCTTCAAGCGGTATCCTCTCATCCATCTGCCAAGCAGAACCTATGGTGCTGGATAGAGCCAGAAAATGAAGCTCGCTTCCATCAATTAAAGCAATTGTTGCCCAATCAATATCCACCACTTTCTTTAATTCCTGGGCGAAAGCTTCAAATATCATCTGAATACTCATGCTGGAGGTTATGATTGCGGTTAACCGGTTAACCAGGGTTATTTCTTCGTCTTGTTCCCTCAATTGCTCATGGGAATACTCCTTTTCCATGCTCGCTGCCACCTGGGTGGCGATAAACTCCAATAAATCAATATCCTCAACGGTGTAAAGCCTCCCATCTCGCCTCTCACTTATTGCCAGAACAGCCACAAGCTTCCCCTTATTCATTAAGGGAACGAATGTCTTAACCTCTGCCAATTGGATTTCTTCTCTCTCCTCCTCCCATATAGATTGGAATTCAGGAAAGATATCGAGATTCCTTTCCGGTAATATGGTACTTTCGTGCTCCAGCCAGGTCACAACAGGACTATCCGGCCTTAATTTCAACTCCCCCATAGGATTATCCTCCACAGGAGGGTAGCAAAATTGGGCGCTAAAACCTCCTTCGTTTCCAGCCTGGGGCAAAAGCAGACAAGCTCTCCGACAGTCAAGGGACTGAGCAAGCAGTGATATAAATTCGCTGCCCAACTGCTCCAGGGTGGGAACATCGTGTATCTTGCTGATAAACTGAGCTAACTGCCTGCGATAGGAGTATCTTGCCCCGATAAAGGCTTCCTCCACCTTCTTTTGCCAAATGTGACGCACCTTGTGAACACAATACAAGACAGCTGGAATTCCCAGGCCGATGGTTACCCCTAAAGAGACAAAGTTAAGCTCAAAGCCGACGAACCGCTGAGCGAGCCAAAAAAACAGTACCACCATGCCAACACTACCGCCATAGAGGACTACGTATATAAGGACCTGGCGGAATACAACCCTGACATCCACCAGACGGTGGGTCACAACGGCATAGGTTAATACACAGGCAATGATAAGGTTGCCAATATGGCTCACAGGAAATTCACCTCCACGGGGACTGAAAGAGCTAAAAATGAACACTGTTAGGATAGCAATAGAAGCAAGTAAATAAACAATCTGGTTGCGCTCTGCCGGGTCAGGTGAAATCTTGTGCCTTCGCAGCAAAGAAACTATATCCTTGGCGCCTGCTGTGAAAAGAAAAAGGAGACCTATAGCAATAATCCAGGGACCATAATCAACATTGATGCCGCTGGCAGTGACTTCAATGTTACTTGGGATATAGCCCGTCGCCGCCAGGATAATGGTGGCTATCAGGAAGATATAAGCCAATGGTCTTTTGATGCGTTCAGACTTGTAAAAAGAGGAGATAAAGTAATGAAGTTGAACTAGCATCCACATGACAAGACAGATGCCGATTTTAGATAGGATGAGCTTGTATGGCATAAGAAAATCACCGCGGAAGAGAACGATGCTCAAGCTCCACAATATGGTAGGAATTAAGAATAGGAGGAAAAGCCTATGCCTTCGTTGCCATGGCCGGTTAGATAGCAAAATGACAACTAAGGGTATATAAGCAATCGTGGCAATTAAGGGAACTATGACTTGGACATTCATAATATCACCCTTATATAGTCAAACACATAAATTCCAACACAATTTTACCTGTCATTCTGAGTCCCTCAACAGGATTGCTTCGGCACTTTGTGCCTCGCAATGACAGAAGAAAGCACTTCGCAATGACTGTTGTGTCACCATTTCTATAAATCACTTTACTATAAAGCTATTATCGACATAAATTTGGAAGCTGTCAAGAGGGACTATGGTAATCACCAAAAGGTACCAGGTGTTCTCGGTCACAGCTCTCCCAGCACAAGGCGAGCTTGAAGGTTTGCCTTTGTCATTCTGAGCTGCCGGCGAAGAACCTGCAAAGGGCTTAGAGCGATAAACGAAAGGGCGAGGTTAAAACCTCGCCTTCCTTGCCTTGGCAGGGCGTCCTGCTCTTCTCTAGACTATGCTGGTGTCATCGAGCAGCCGCACGTTCGGCTTCAGTTACCGGCGCAGCCTCCACCACAACCTTGGGAGCTCCTAGCAAAGAAAGTGCTTCGTCAGAGGGGTTAATATGCGGCGGCTTGAGACTGCCCAAACCAGCTCTCCCAGACCGCAGTTGAGAGATATAACTGGGGAAGGCGCCCTGAGGAAGAAAAGTAACTGCTATCGGTCTTAGGCCGAGGAAACTTATGGCATCACCATAGACATGCTTCTGAAGGTTGAAGTGATAAACACTGTCTAATTTCTCCAGTTCGTTGTACACAGATGCAGCCACGCTCTTTTCACTGGCAATATAGTTTTCTTCGAGTTCAAGATAGATGCGCAAAGCTGGTTTGCCATCAATTATCTCCTTGCGTGCTGTCCAATCTACATAAGGAATGCCAGTATTTTCAATTGCCTCCCCGATTATTTTTTCCGTCAGGTGACCAACACCAAACATGATGATAAGTTCATCAACACGCTTTCCAAATACCATCTGGGGAATATCAATACCTAACTTTTCGTTTCGGAGCGAAGTTATTCTGACCATATCGCCAATTCTACACCTGGTCAGAATGCCACCATGGAGGTTGGTGATGACTATCTCGTAATTCTCGCCCGCCTTTACCTCATCCAGCAAGATAGTCTTCGGCTGGTAGGAATGGTCTAATTGCCATTTGAACCACTCCCTCTCGGGGATAAATTCAAAGAAGTTGAGGTTGGGGATAAAAGTCATGCCTTCATAGTCCCAGGTCTGAGTGGCATAAATACCACCTTCAGTGCCAGCATATATCTCCAGAGGGCGCCTTCCCCACAGCTCCTCTACCCTCTTCCCGAAGATAGCGCTATCAGTGCCGCCAATAACAATCGCTTTGAGCGACCACAGGTCACTGGGCAGCATGGAACGATGAGCCAGCTTGCTCTTGACTAATCCTTTGACTAAACGACCGGATGCTTTTGGGTGAGATAGTAAAAAACGAGTGTCTACATTTATTGCTCCTTGTCTGAATATCTCACCAACATAAACCAGGACTGAGGGTAAACCGCCACAACTATCAAGACCCCGATATAAAGCTTCCTTAAAGCCGGCTTCCATCCTCTCTTGAAAAGATATCTCCTCGGCATTAGAAGGCAAGAGGTCATAGCCCAGTGCCTGTTGGATTAAGTATCCCATGACACCTAACCCATAGTATCGAGACCCCATAGTGAGCAGGTTCTTCAGGTGTTCTTCCGCGATAAAATCGCCTTGAGGGTCACAAGAGGCAAGGAGTCCCACACCAGCAGCTACCCTTTCAAAGTCATATAGGAACCTTTCCGAAAAGGGCATCCATTTAACGTGATACTTACCAGGCCAGCCTATGTTATGCACCCATACGGCAGGCTTGGCCGGTAGTACGTCTTCCCTTTTTTCCACAATCTCAGGTAGGTAATCGGTGTAAGTCGTCAATGGCACCTGCTCCCGGAATTCCTCCACCGTCTCAGGCATAGCGCCACGCATCACCCTCCTGCCCAACTCGCTGTTCTTTAACAGCTCAATCTCCTCCAGAAGCAGCCTCTTCTGGATATCCATAAACTGCTCCAGGCTGAGGTAAATAAAGCCGCAGCACATCTGCCATAGCTCCTCTTTCCTCCCCTCGCGCAGTAAATCAATCGGCCTTGCCATAGCTATACCTCCTGTTTTCCTCCGTGTCATTCAGAATGACAAAGAGGACTTCATTATCCTGAAGATAGTATGACAGGGCTGGGAATAGCTTGGGAAGAGATTATGTTCTAGAAGATAGTTCTATTTGAAGCTGTGGAGAATGTGATTGCGGAGGAAAATGCGAGGAAAGAAAGTCAGGAGCTTTTTACTTTTGCCGAGCTACCTAAACTTTGCAGTTTCTGAGCTAATTGCCCAAATTCGTTATCGTTAGGTTGCTTGCCTAGCTCCAACCCATAGCTGATAAAGAATTCCAGGAAATTGCGCAATAACTCTTTCGTTCCTTCCTGAAACTGGTGAAATTCTTCTCGGGTTACGCTGCCTTGCTTTTTACTTTCCTCTTTTTCCTTCAGCTGACTCTCAATAAGAAAGTCGATGAACTCAGACCGGCCCATATCACTACGATTGTCATCTACCTTTTTCACCAGCTCAGCATCTACTATTAGCATCCTTTTTTCAGACATATACCGCTCCTATCATAACACTCTCCTTTAGATTTTTATGCCAAATAAGGGGTGACCTCACGCTACTTCCAGGCACCCCTCTATAACTCCACAACATTCGAGCCTCAAGCTCCATTGCCATTTCGGAACTCGAGTACTTCAATTATGCCGTTTATATTCTTGAGCAGCTCTCCCCCTTTGTCCGTTACCTGATAGGTAACTGTGGGATTTCCCACCTTCACTTTGTTAATAAACCCGTGGCTCAAGAGGAAACCGAGATACTTCTGTATCTGGGCATAGCTCATATTGGCGCTATACATAATCTCCGTCTTGCCAGCGCCATTTTCCCCGACTCTGAGCATATCAGCTATTATCTCTATATTAGACCTTCGCCGATTCATTATACCATCCCACTATGTATTACTTTTGGCCTATTACTATTATACTACCCCAATGGCACTTGTCAAGCCCCCCCAAATGCTTGGCAGTGCGGGGTGATATAATATAGACTATTGACACCAAAGAGGATTACATTGTACGATAAATCACCGGAGCTAAATCTAAATAACCAAGAGGGTGTTTAAATTAAAGATGTAAGGCCTAATCAGGAGGTGACTGATGGATAAGATCAAAGTAATGATAATTGATGAGCAAGCATTTTTCAGAGCCGGGGTGCGTCAGACACTGTCTCAACAATCTGACCTGGAGATATTGGAATGCGACCCAGCTCAGAATGCACTCGAGCTAATTGAAGCTAATCTCCCTGATGTTGCTCTACTTGGCTCTGACCTGGCTAGCCTCAGCGGGATTGAGCTGGGTAGAAAAATTGGCCAACACTACCCCAATACTAAAGTCATAGTGCTAAGCCCTGACCCTAATGATGAGGAGCTTTTTGAGGTTATTAAGACTGCAGCCGCAGCCTGCTTGAGTAAGAAAGCCACTGGCGAAGAGCTGGCCAGCACTATAAGACGAGCCTACAATGGTGAATACCCCATAAATGAAAGCCTGATGACTAGACCGAGGGTTGCCAGGCATGTATTAAACCAATTTCGCGGTTTGACGAAAACCATGGAAGGCGTAGCCGCTCCTCTTACCAAAAGGGAAACGCAGATTCTAACCTACGTTGCTGAGGGCAACACAAATAAAGAAATCGCCCATATCCTGACAATCAGCGAGCAAACAATTAAGAATCATGTCAGCGCTATCCTTCGTAAGCTAAATGCTAATGATAGAGCCCACGCTGTTGCTCTCGCCCTGCACAGCGGCTGGATTTCACCAGAAGCAAAACCACGAAGGGTACCAGAAGATTTTGATGAAATTTAAATGCCGCTTTACAGGCAATTATAGTGATTTGCAGAAACAGTGCCACAAAAGTCATTGTGAGACATCCCCTTCTGTCATTGCCAAGCTAATGTAGCTGCGGTCTTTAGGCCCACAGGGCGAGGCTAAAGCATAGCCCCTCCGGAAATGAAGAAATCTTAAATCCCAAGCCCTGAAGGGGAAACTCTAAATCCTAATTTCTAAACAATGGCAAATGACAAGGCTCAAATGTCAAATCAAGCCCAAGATCCTAAACAATGGCAAATGACAAAGAGGAATAGTTTTGGCATTTAAGCATTTGGATTTCAATTGTCATTTGGATTTGTTTGGAGCTTGGAGTTTGGAATTTAGCCAATAGGATTGCTACGCCCCGACAAGTCGGGGCTCGCAACGACATCCCCCTTTGTCATTGCGAGGAGCGAGATTCTTCGCTTACGCTCGGAACAGGCTCCGCAATCTCGGTGAGGGTCAACGGGATTTCCACACCCCGACAAGTCGGGGCTCGCAATGACTGGTAAACCCAACAACTCTTGTAGGGGAGGGACTTGTCCCCTCCCAATCCACGAGAGCCCACAAGGGACTCCCCCAAAAGTCCTATTGACAAACTAATAAGATATGCTAAATTGTATTTAGGTTCTGAGAAAGGTATATTATTACGCCCTGGTTAGCTTGGGTTAAGACGTGGTGAACAACCTTGACTTTAGCTAATGGGCGAATTACACTTTGCCCGAATTGGTGAAAGTGGATGGTTAAGATGCGTAAGATGGGAATTAGTCCGGAGCTAAGGACACAGATTAGAGAGTATCTGGAACAGCAGGGGTATGCAGTAACCGAGGGAGCCAAGCTCACCGGGAAGTCAGGGATTGAGCATACCTTCGATATGCTGGCTCAAAGAGACGATGGTTTTACTAGCTACACTATTGCTATCGGCATTGCTGCTGGTGGTGATAGGGAGATAGAAGTGGGCACTATTTTCAGCCTTGCCAATAAAGCCTATGATTGCGGCATCCTTGACAGGATTCTTGTTACCATCCCTGAACTTAGTCAGGAGACGAAACAGCTGGCTCGCAAACAGCGAATAACGGTTATTGATGGAGAACGAATTGAGCAACTATTAACCCTGAAACCCACGCAGCCAAGTAAGCCCGAGAAGCCGGTCAGGTTTGAGACAAAGGAGGACCTGGCCAAATCTTTAGCCAACCGGGGCTATGGAGTAAAAGAGAAGGCCAAATTTAAAGGCCGGTCAGGAGTTGAATATACCTTTGATATACTGGCTCATACTGAAAACGGTCAGGTTGAGCATAGGCTGGGTATAGATTTCCTGAATGGGGATAATGGGGATAAAGAAGTGAGCCTGGAACAGGTAATGTTATTTGATACTAAAGCTTATGAGGCTGGCGTTGATGAGAAGGTCATTGTGGTATCAGTGGGGCTTAGCCCCGAGGCACAGCAATTTGCCCAGCACCAGCAGATAAAAGTCCTTGAGTTGGGTCAACAACTAGTTTCCGAACCTGTGACTGAAGAGATGCCTGTCCAGCCAAAAGAGAAGCCAGCTTTAACTAAGCCTCGTACCAGGCTACTGAGGCAGATGCCCCAGCCTGAGGCATTACAATTGATTCCCGAGGTGGTAGCGAGGAGATACAATGCCATACCCCTGACTATATCTGGCAGGACACTGGAAGTGGCTATAGCAGACCCGACTGACATCTTTGCCCTGGAGGCTCTTTCAGCCCTGAGCCGAATGAGGATTAAGCCTGTAGCTGCCACTGCCAAGGAAGTCAGGGACGCTATTGACTTCAATTATAAAGCCTATGGCGAAATTGAAAAACAGATTTCTTCTATCTCCATCCCGGCTGAAGCAACTGATGAGAAACTTGCCCTTAGTGCTGCTACTGATACCCCTCTGGTTCAGGCTCTCAACCTTATAATTGAAGAGGCAGTCAAAGCCCGCGCATCTGACATTCATATTGAGCCAGAAGAAGATAGATTGCGAATACGCTACCGTATAGATGGCACTCTTCACGATACGATGTCTACACCTCTAAGTGTACATCGAGCACTCATTTCACGAATTAAAATCCTGGCTGAAATGAATATCGCTGACCATTTTCGTCCTCAAGATGGTCAATTCTCTACCGTGGCTAAAGGGCGAGAGATAGATGTCAGAGTCGCTACCGCTCCCACCGTCTCGGGTGAAACAGCAACCCTGCGGCTTCTGGATAAGTCACTGGCTACTCTGGGGTTAGCAGAGCTTGGTATGCTACCTGACAGCCTGGCAAAGTATGAAAGTATGCTCAAGGTTCCCTATGGTATGATTCTGATTAGCGGTCCTACCGGAGCTGGCAAAACTACCACTCTATATGCCTCAATCAATTCCCTTGATACTCACGGGAGAAACATCATTACTATTGAAGACCCTGCTGAGTACCGATTTAAGGATATTAACCAGATTCAGGTTAACCCTCAGGCTGGCATTACCTTTGCCAGCGGCTTGAGGTCTATACTTCGTCTTGACCCCGATGTAATATTGGTTGGTGAGATACGCGATGCCGAGACAGCTAACATAGCTACTCAGGCAGCCTTAACCGGGCACCTGATGCTGTCTTCTATCCACGCTAATGATGTTGCCGGTGTGCTCTCCCGTCTCCTCGACCTAAAGGTAGAGCCTTTCTTGATAGTCTCAGCGGTTATTGGTGTTGTCGCTCAGCGGATGGTGCGCCGCCTTTGCCCTGATTGTAGCCGCCTTATTGAGGCTCCTCTAGTGGAGCAGATGGCTTATGAAAAGGAAATGGGGGAGAAGCAGACCCAGTTCCTCTACGGTACCGGCTGTAAGTCCTGCGCCCATACCGGTTACCTGGGGCGTACGGGAATGTTTGAGATTCTAACTGTGAGCGACACGATAGGAGTGATGGTCTGTAATCAAGCCAGCAGTAGTGCTATCCGAGAGCAGGCCCTTCAAGAGGGTATGATATCTATGATGAACGATGGTATGCGTAAGGTGAAGGAAGGTATTACCACCCCCACTGAGGTGCTGCGTAATGCCTACACTACAGCTTAGCCGTTTGGAGGTTATAAATGGATTTCGCTTATACAGCCTATACTGAAGCTAAAGAATTAGTTAAGGGCAAGGTTTCGGCTACCAGTGACGAGGCGGCAGCCGAGCTGTTGAGCTATGGCGGCTACCGGGTGGTTACCCTTAAGGAAGTTGTTCCCTTTTTTAATAAAGAAAAGCTGCTAGCCAGTTTTTCCCAGATAAAGCCGACAGAAATAACAATGTTTTCCCGCCAGCTAGCGTTACTCCTGGAAGCCGGCACCGATATTGTTACTTCTTTAGACTTATTACAAGACCAGATAGATAATCAAACCTTGAAGAGAATAATTAGCGCGGTAGCCTCGGATATTCGTGGTGGTAGTTCACTGTCAACGGCCCTAAGCAAGCACCCTCGGGCTTTCTCTCAGATGTACCACCGGGCAATAGCTGCCGGTGAGCAAGGCGGTAACCTGGAGGTGGTGCTGAGGCAAATGGCTGAGCATATAGAGAAGGGAGTCAGCACCCAGAAGCAGATAAAAGGTGCCCTGACCTATCCCATTATCGTGGTTTTTGTAGCTATCGGTGTGATAATGGTATTGGTTACCTTCGTTTTTCCCACCTTTGCCGGCCTGTACGCTTCACTCGGGGCTGAGTTGCCCTTGTCCACCAGAATCCTTATAGGCCTTACTAATTGGCTCAACCATTATGGATTTTATCTTCTGCTCGGGGTTTTAGCTGCTGTTGGCGCAACCTTTGCCTATTTCAAAACCCCAGCCGGGAAATACCGCTGGGATAACATGATGCTTCGTTTTCCTGTAGTCGGGCGTATTGTCCACCTCGGTGAGCTTTCTCGCTGTTGTCGAACTATATCAATGCTGGTGAGTGTTGGCTTGCCTTTACCGGAAGTCATGGCCATGACCATTCATAGTAGCAATAATAAGGTCGTGATTGAGAATTTGACCGAAGTTCAGCAGGCGTTAATCAGAGGCGAAGGCTTGTCCCAACCTATGGCACAGAGGCAGTTCTTCTTGCCTTTGATGACGCAAATGGTGAGAGTTGGTGAGGAAAGCGGTAATCTCGATAACACACTAACTACCGTAGCCGAAAGCTTTGAGGTCGAGGGTAGTGATAGGACCAAGTCAGCTGTGGCGCTTATTCAGCCGATGATGACGCTAATTATAGGTTTAGTAATTGGTTTTGTTGTTTTCTCCATGATGTCAGCTATGTATTCTCTCTATGGACAGATGGGTTAGCAGGTGAGGGTTATGAAGGAGGCAATGACAAATTACAAAGCTCAAATGTCAAATAGAGTAGGTTTGGCATTTAAGAATTTGGATTTATTTGGTATTTGGATTTTGGAATTTGAAATTTGTTAAATGGATTTTGATATTTGGATTTCAATTTAGGCAATGCTGGAAAATGAAAAGGGTAAGACTGAGTAGCAAGGTAAGGAAAGCTTTTCGAGGCAGCTCCAGGGGTATCGGCCTGATTGAGGTGCTGATAGCTCTGGCTCTTCTGGGGATAATCGCTATCACCTTTCTGAGCGGCCTATCTACCGCCTCCATGGCTCTCATTATTGCTGATGAGCGGGCCACTGCCGAAAGCCTGGCTCGCAGCCAAATGGAATTTGTTAAGAACCAGCCGTACTTTGACTATTCTGAGTCTGGCCACGAAAATTATGACGGGATATGTGATGTGATAGAGTGTGAAGGTTATACCGTAGAGGTTGTTGCTGAGCCTATTGACCCGGAGACCGGTCAGCCCTATAACGAGGAAGAGGGTGTTTTTGCGGGAGACGACGGCATCCAGAAGATAACGGTGACTGTTAGGCGTGACGATAAAGCAGTAATTACCATGGAAGGCTATAAGGTAGAGCGATGACAAAGAGGTATAGAGAGTTCAAAAATGAAATCCCAAATTACAAACAAATCCCTCTAAAATGCAAAAGGTAAAAATAAAAGTGCAAAATGACAGAGCAAAGGTTAAAAGTTTTGCGTTTTGAGTTGTCATTTTGATTTTTGACCTTTGATTTTTGAATTTCTATATTGTTTAGGATTTAGAGATTAGAATTTGGAGAAGCGAATGAAGTTGATACATAAAGGCCAGAAGGGTTTTACTCTGGTTGAGCTGCTAATAGTTATCGCTATTACCGGTCTCATCACCGGGGGCATTACCGCGACCATTTTTCAGGTGTTTAATATAAACACCCACAACACTAACCGCATGACCGCTGTTCGCCAGGTGCAACAGGCGGGCTTCTGGGTCAGCCCCGATGTCCAGATGGCTCAAGGCGTGAACGCCAGTGGAAGTCCTGATGTTCTTCTCACCTTAACCTGGAATGAATGGGCGATTAATAATACGCATGAGGTTATTTATACTTTAGAAGGTATGCTTTCTGGCGGGCTTAAGAAACTCCAGCGGAGCGAATCTGTTAACGGTGGAAATTCAACGGTGACTCGTGTCGCTGAATATATTGACCCTGACCCAGAAAAGACCAAATGTGATTGGGATGGTAGTGTGCTTACTTTCAAGGTGACCGCCACCGTGGGCGAAGAAAGTGAGACCAGGGTATATAAAGTTGAGCCCAGACCGGAGTCATAATAGAAAGTCAAAAATCAAAGGTCAAAAATCAAAATGACAACTCAAAACGCAAAACTTAAAATGCTTATACCTCTGCTGCTTGCATCTTGGAGGCAATAGAGATTGCCGCGCTTCGCTCGCAATGACACCTCCTCTCTGTCATTGCGAGGAGTGTAGCGACGAAGCAATCTCGTCGCGAACCTGCCTGTCATTGCGAGTCCCGATAGATCAGGCAACTACAGAAACCCGGGGCAAGGGCAATCGGTTCAACGTAGTGGCGGATTCATCCGCGCCCTCCTCACCCTCAGCTTGGCCTCGCCCTGACCCTCTCCATCGAGCATCGCGGGAGCTCCCGTCGGGAAAGAGGCGATTTATGCACTTGACAGACCCGCAGCAATGGTTCATACTATGGTATGAATAGCCTCAGGAGGTCGTTATTATGGGTAAGACTGCTAAGGTCGCGATAAGCCTACCCGAGGACGTCTTAGCCGCCGTGGAAATGGAGCGTCAGGCCAAAGGAGAAAGCCGGAGCGAGTTCTTTCGCCGGGCCGTTGAGGCACGTTTGAAACAGGAACGGGAGTCTTCCGCGATAAGAGACTACGTGCGCGGCTACCAACAATACCCAGAGTCAGCTGAGGAGGTTGAAGCTGCTCACAGGGTAGGCAGCGCCGTGCTGGCTGCGGAGCCCTGGGAGTGAAACGAGGCGAGATATGGTGGGCGGAACTGGCCCCGCCTGCCGGGAGGCGTCCTGTTCTACTTCTATCCCGCAATGAGGCCTATGCTGTTCGGGAACTGGTAATGGTGGCTCCGTTGACCACCCGCATCCGTGGCATCCCATCAGAGGTGCCGTTAGGAGATGAGGATGGCGTGCCCCGTGCCTGTGTTGTCAATCTGGACACTATTACCACAATCGCTAAGGCCAGTGTGCGTGAGCGATTGACCACTCTGAGTGCTGAGAAGTTGAAAGCGGTAGAGGAGGCGCTGCATTTCTCTCTCGGCCTGGAACGGTAACGGGTGTGTCGTGAGTTAGCGGTGATATGTACGTTTTCGCCTCGTTAACCCGCATGTTCTGAAGGACACTATGATCCTGTGGACTATTCAAGACATGGCAGCCTGGGAACGATTGCAGTGCAAAGGTGTGCTCAGGGGTGACGGTAGGCGGGTTCCGGCATACTATCGCCATGCTTACCGATGGATGTCAGACCAGATGCGCCTGCGGCTGCCCCCTCACCATGCTCGCTTTCCCCTCTGGGGGTGGTATCGCTGGCAGGGAACAAAGCAATGCCGGCCGGACTTGCGGGCCTCGGGACATCTGGCCAGAGGGCTGCCCGGCGTCCGTATCGAGCTTGAGCTTCCTGAGGATAGTGTCCTCCTTTCCGATTTCGATTCCTGGCATTGTGTCCTCAACCGTTGTTTTCTATCTCTCAATGAGCAAGAAGACGAGGCTTTCGTTCGCGAGTTGGAAAGAACAGGGGTAGAGCAGAGGTGGCCCTACCCCGAGCCATTTCATCTTCGCGTGGTCTCCAGCTGGCAACTCATATTCGACCTGGGAGCTGGTGAGGTAGAGTGGTGGGGTCCGCTATCCGAGCGCAGTATTCAGGCGATATTCTGGGAATTGACCATTCCCCAAATTCGACGCGCAGACATATTCAGGGCAAGATGATGGGAGCGAGAGAGCCGGGCTGGTGTCCGTATTTGGCCCGTCCTCAGCTACCACACTTGCGACACCGCCGCTGGCTTGCCCGGGCCGATGACTTCGAATTCGGGGAGCAACATACTAATCAAGCCTATTGGCCCCTCGGGCCGGGACAAGCCCCTCCCCTACGTGCTGTCTCACCTCGGCATTGCGAGTCCCGATTTATCGGGGCGAAGCAATCTCGGAGAGCAAAATCCTAAATTCCAAATCCTAAATACTAAACAATGTCAAATGACCAAAACCCAAAGCACTAAACGATTCTAAATTTGAGATTTAGAAATTAGAATTTGTTTAGGCCTGTCCTGAGCCTGTCGAAGGGATTTGGTGCTTCTAGTTTCGAATTTAACCTGGAGATTGCGACGCCTGTTCCGAAGCGTAAGCGAGGAATCTCAGCTCCTCGCAAAGGCAGGGTGAATGCGTCACTGCAGGCCAACAGCCTGCCTTAGCCTTATGTCCAGTTCTTTCTGGATAGCAGGGCTGACTCTGCCGAGACGGCGAATGATCTTACTTCGCTCGATGGTGAGCAGTTTTCTCATTCTGAAAGTGGAGGCTTTCTTGAGACCGGTTTGGGCGAAATCAGGATTGTCTTGGTGCAGCAGATAATCAGTTTCAGATAGTTGTCCGGGAGAGACTACAGAAGAGATAAAAGCGATGATAACATCAGTTTTCTGCGGGTCCACAGATGTTATAACTGCTGGCCGCAACTTCTCAGTGCTCAGGTCGGTAAAGGGGAAAGGGACAAGAACAACATCTCCGCGTTGGAGCACAGCTTCTGGCTTGCGCTTAGACTGCCTCTCCATCATCAGTAGTGTAGATGTCCTCAGCAGCATGGTACAGGAAATCGTAGCTGCCACCTTGCTCTGCCACCCGGCCGATAAGAGACAGGGGCAAGTCGTCTTCCAGAATGAGGATTTCCAATGTCCGGTGTTCAGGAATATCCACTTTCCCCAGCGGCTTGAGAACCCCGTTTTCGTAGATTACCTGAATCGTTTGTGGCATCGTTATCGCCTTTACGCAAGCGTAGCAAGAACCGGGACTGAATGTCAAGGTAAACTGAGGGAGGCTCCATTTCCTATGCCCTTCGCCACACACCGCGGCGAGATTGCTTCGTCGGCTGCGGCTCCTCGCAATGACATCCCCCCCTTGTCATTGCGAGTCCCGATAAATCGGGACGAAGCAATCTCTGAAGGGGAAACCTCAAATCCCAGGCACCAAGTCGCACACAATATCAAATGACAAGGCCCAATCCTGATCTAATCGGGACAAGCCCAAAACCCTAAAGAATGACAAATGACAAAGCTCAAATGGCAAAAAGAAGTAGGTTTGGCATTTAGGCATTTGGCTTTCAATTGACATTTGGATTTTGTCATTTGGGTTTCTTCTTGATGGTCCCCAACAAATCCCCCCAAAAGTACCGGGTAGGTGAGGGATTCCCCCCTTTCCAGCGACTAATAATATGACAGAGGTAATAGGTCATTCATACTATGAGAAGCATAGAAGGATCTGGCGGTGATGAAGAGCCACTGGCAGTCTCGGTGGGGCAATGACAGTCCTGCTGGACTATTGACATCAAAGAGGATTACATTATACTGTTATTTGGTAACAGGTAAGTTTTTCCAAAATTTCCCCTCTTAAGATTAAGAGAGGAAAGGCAAAAATTACCCCTCTTAAGATAAGAGGGGTAAGGGGAGTTATGAAGAATGCAATCGATGCTGAGCAAGCAAGCAGCAACATGATGCCCATGGAAATAACCCCCATTTATCCCCCTCATTTTAAGGGGGACGTTGAAGAGGGGTAAGGGGAGTTATAAAGGCCTCATTTTAAGGGGGACGGAGACACCAATATCTGTTATAATAATGGGAGGTGAAGTGATGAAAATTGCCGTGAAGAGATTAATAAGAGATGAAAAGGGGCAGACGCTGGTCCTGGCTCTGATTCTGCTCGTTGTCGGCGGGCTTATCATCACTCCCTTGCTGGCTTATATGAGCACCGGACTTATCACCGGTGAAGTCTATGAGCGGAGGATGGATGAGCTTTATGCCGCCGATGCCGGGGTTGAGGACGCTATCTGGAGGATACAGAGTAACAACCTTACGTTCGACGCGGATAACCGTTTTTACCCGGAGCCCTTGAACGTGAATGACAAGAGCGTGGACGTTGTAATATACAGAGAGGTGATAAGCGAAACAGCTTGTTACAAAGAGTACAGATATCAGATTCTTTCCAATGCCACTGGCACCGATGGCAGCGGGACCAAGATAGAGGCTTATATTAGCGGTACCATTGTATCTTATAATTATTCGGGCATCCTGAATCAAATTGTTACCAGCCAGAATGGAACTGATATCAAAGACAATGTGATACTCAACTATACTGGAGATCATGGACTGGTAGAGAATTATACGGGTCCCTGGCCGACAGCGAACATAGTCGCCGATTTCTACTGGCCGGATGTCGAAGAGTACGGTTCAGGCACTATAAACCTTGCCGGCGTTGACATGGATGAAGGGCCGCTATATAGAGACGGCGAACTGGACATCCTGAACTCGATTAATGACGAAGCTACTTTAACCCTTACTGGAACTCTTTACATTACCGGTGACACAGAAATAGGCAACACAGACCATGACTTTACCCTTGACTTAAACGGGCATACTATCTTCGTTGCGAGTAATTCTACGGGCAAGGGTAATGAAGCACTTCAAATAGGGGGGAGGTGTACCATAGAGGGTCCCGGCGCTATTATAGCTATAGGGGACGTCTATTTTGGGCCAAACGGAGATGCAGGTAGTGCTAGTGAGCCCGTGTTTGTATTATCAGTCTTGGGCACAACGACTATACGGCCCGGAATTAATATCTACGGTGCTTTGGCTGGTAGTGTCTCAGTGGATGTACAATCTGGCAACAAACCCACCATAAATTATCCAACAGGGGGTTTTGGAGACCTCAACTTCCCCCAAGGTGTTGAAAAGCGATCTTACAGCATTTTGTCGTGGCAGGTTAGCGGGCTATAGGAGTCGTCGACGGGGTCGAGATTAAGAAAAGAGAGTGAGACAATTCGGTTAAAAGCCAACAAAGATTAGGCGCCGAGTTGTGATGGGCTTTACTTATGTTGAAGTGAGATAGGACTGAATGGACAGTAAGGAAGGTGGGAAATGAAGACTTATGTTTTTAGAGTAGTGCTTGAGCCTGACGAAGGTTGCTGGTTTGCTTATTGCCCAGTCCTTGAAGAAAAGGGTGGAGCTACCTGGGGATATACTAGAGAGGAGGCCTTAAGGAATATAAGGGAGGTGATTGAAATGACAATCGAAGGCCTCATCGAGCACGGCGAACCAATCCCTGAGGAACCACAAGCAGAAGTAAGGATTTCCTCTGAACCCCTGGTGGCTGTTACTCTATGAATGGGATTGATTACTCCAAGCTCCACTCTATAACTGCCAGGGAAATAATCTCAGCTTTAATTAAAGATGGCTTTTACTTTGAACGACAGTCAGGTAGTCATCAACCATACTATCACCAAGATGGGAGGAGGGTGACGGTTTCCTTTCACCATCCAGGTGACACCTTCTCTCCCAAGATTTTGAAGAGTATGGTTGAAAAGCAGGCTAAGTGGACATACGAAGACCTTGAGAGGCTGAAACTCATAGTATTTTAACATGTGATGTGGCAAATAATAGGCTGTTTAAAAATGTAGGCGGGGATTTATTCCCCCCTTCTGTCGTTGCGAGGGGTCTTCTTCCTTTGTCATTGCGAGGCTGACGAAATCAGCCCCTTTTGTCATTGCGAGGAGAGTAGCGACGAAGCAATCCCCGGTACAAAATCGTGAAGGAAGGGATTCCTTCACGCCTCGAAACATTCCCTCTCCATCAAGTGGAGAGGGAGCTCCCATCAAAGGATTTGTCCCGACAAAGTCGGGACAATATCAAATGACAAAGCTCAAATGCCAAATAAAGCTCAAAACCCCAATGACAAAAAGAAGTGGTTTTGGCATTTAAGCATTTGGATTTCAATTGTCATTTGGATTTCGACATTTGGGTTTCTTCAGGGCAATGACACCCCTTGTCATTGCGAGGCCCGATTTATCGGGTCGAAGCAATCTCGGTGGGGGCAAGGGATTGCCACGCTCCGCTCACAATGACACCCTCTCTCTGTCGTTGCGAGGAGGCCCGATTCATCGGGCGATAGAAGCTTTAGCATTTAAGCATTTGGATTTCAATTGTAATTTGGGTTTTGACATTTGGATTTTGGCAAACGGATTTGCGGGGAAAGAGGATGATGGGGCCAGTACTATATCCCTATTACTTATGGGCGATTGACAGCTACGAGGATTACATTATACTAATAGCATACCAATATCTGGTGTAATGGGAAGTGAAGTGATGAAAATCGCCGTGAAGAGATTAATAAGAGATGAAAAGGGGCGGACGATGATTCTGGCTCTGATTCTGCTCGTTGTCGGCGGGCTTATCATCACTCCCCTGCTGGCTTATATGAGCACCGGGCTTATCGCCGGCGAGGTCTACGAGAGGAGTACGGCTGAGCTTTATGCCGCCGATGCCGGGGTGGAGGATGCTTTGTGGCAGTTAAAGCAAACAGACCCCGACATCCCCACCACCCCCGGACAATCTCTAAACTACACATTAAACTCGGCCGTGAATAACAAGACAATAGAGGTTACCATAGACATGATAAGTGGCACTAGCGGTGGTGGACTCTATAAAATTACTTCGACAGCTACCAGCGCTGGCGGCTCCAACACAACCATTGAGTCCTACGTCCAAACTTTTCCACTCTTCTGGGATCACGCAATCACCAGTACCGGTGACATAACCCTTCAACCCAATTCAGTGGTCTACGGTGACGTCATGGGTGACATAACCGTGGATAAGGGCACTGTCTATGGTGATACTAGCGACCCCTACAGCTCGGACGAGTGGCCCTTTAGCGAAGACTTCAGGGCGTTCTACTTTCAGCCCCCTGTAAGCAATGCCACACTCCCCTATGAAAACTGTGGTGGTAAGGACACCTTGGACGTCTCAGTTAACAGCACCATCGGGCCCGGATTTCATGAGGGAAACTTTTATATAGAAAACAGCGGCACTGCCGGCGTTACGGCAACCCTTACGGGCACTGTATACATCAAAGGAGACGCTGCTCAACTCTTTATAGGAGCTGAAGTTCAAGACTTCTACCTCGACCTTAACTACCAGACTATCTATGTTGAAGGCTGCGACTACGACCTTGATTCGAGCCAGTACGCACTCACGATTGGAGGCAAATGTCATATCATAGGGTCAGGAGCGATAATTGCCGAAGGAAACATTTATGCTCAGCCAAATATGGAGGCAGCCACTGAGGACGATTTTGTATTCTTGATGTCCCTCTTCGGCGGGGTTCTGCTCCAACCTAATGGCACGTTATACGGCACGGTGGCGGCACAAGATGTCTACTTGGGGCCAGGCAACATCCTCAGCCACACCGATGCTCCGACGGACCCTGAGACTGGAGAACAGGTGTTGAGCTTCCCCATGGACGCCGTTGAGGCTGCTGTGAAGATTCTCACCTGGGATATTAACCCTCAATGAGAGTCGTTAATCACATTGAGATTAAGAACAGAAGGCGGCATATAAAATGCCGCCCGACGGGGTTTATTGGGCGAATGCGCTATTTAATAATGTAGTTGCCCAATTTATTGGGCCGGGCCTGATAAATCAGGCGACTACAAAAATTTACGGTGGTTGAAGCTAAAAATATTGAAAAAGGCACACATTTGTGGGGAACCACTAGACAGACTTTTTAGACGATGGTATATTACCGAGGAAGCGGAGTAGTTTATGAAATTAAGTAGGACATACCAGGTAAGCTTTTGCCAAATTACCCCTCTTAAGATAAGAGGGGAAAGGGGAGTTATGAGCACAAAGTCAACGCGAGCCTGTCTAGGTAACCCCCTTTATCCCCCTTATTGTAAGGGGGATATTGAAGGAGAGACCCCTTGCGTGTTAGAGGGGGATGTTGAAGGAGTTGCGCGGAAGCGGAGTAGTTTATGAAGCTAAGAAGTACGAAGGTCTGGATAATTGTAGGAATCGGCATTTTCGCTATTGTCCTCGGCAGCCTGTACACGCTCTACTTCCGGGAGGTCGGAGAGCGGGAGCAGTTGAGTGAGAGCCTGTCGGTGGCTGAAGCTCGCTTGCCAGGGCTTACTGTTGAAAGGGAGGAGCTAGAAAACCGACTGGCTCAAGCCACATCATTGCTTAACAAGAATCAGGCAGAATTCCCTGAATCAGTGGAGAGCATTGAATACGGTGAGGACTTATTTGAGATTGCTGACGATTGTAACGCGGACATAACCAGTCTCACTGCCTCAACGCCGACTAACCAAAAAGTAGGGACTATTACCTATTCTGTTTCCTCATTTACCGTAGTTGTCAGTGGCGACATTGATGACATACTTGACTTTATCTACGCTATAAGGACTGGTGATGATTTTCAGCTACCGTGGAGCGCTGAGGTGACGGGGGTAAGTATTGCCAGTGGAACAGCCACCATCAAACTGAATATCTATGGCTATAAAAGGTAAATAAGCATGGCGAAAAAAGTTACCACCTTATTTATTAGAGATACCAACATTAACCTGCTGGTAATGAAGGGCGAACAGGTAGAAAAGTGGGCTAGCTTGCCACTGGAGCCGGGTCTGGTTAGCCAGGGGCTCATTGTTGATGAAGCCCAGGTAGCCGACAAGGTTAAACAGCTATTTAAAGAGACAGAAGTAAAGACAAGCAAGGTTATCACCGCTTTAAGCGGACATGATTCTCTGTATCGTATCATAACCCTGCCCGATCTGCCTGAAGCTATACTTCCTGAGGCGGTAAGGCGTGAGGCCAAGAGAACGATACCAACACCTTTAGAAGAGGTCTACTTTTCATACCAGCGCCTTCCTACCCTGACGAGGGGAGAGGGTCGTATTTTTCTGGTTACCTTCCCCCGCAATCTGGCTGATGCTCTGGTCAGAACGCTGCGTCAGGCCGGTGTTAAGCCACATATTATGGACTTAGCTCCCTTAGCCCTGTGCCGAATCCCGAATGAGCCCAGAGCAATCATTATAAATGCCAGGTTAGACCACCTGGATGTCACGGTTATAGCAGACAGGCTACCCCAGGTCATCCGGAGGTTATCCCTGCCCAGCGAGGCTGAATCTTTAGAAGAAAAGCTGCCGCTCATCGCTGAAGAGTTCAACAGAACTGTTGCCTTCTATAATTCCAGCCATATGGAAAAGCCTTTAGATTCAACTGTGCCTGTGTTTGTCTGCGGCGACCTGGCAGAAGCACCGGAGACCTGGCAGTCAGCGGTTGGCCAGTCAGGCTATTCGGTGTCATCGTTGCCATCGCCTGTGGAACCCCCCGAGGGCTTCAACTCGAACGACTTCATGGTCAATATAGGGCTGGCTCTCAAGGAACTACTGCCAGAAAAGGAAGAGGCTAACTTTTCATTAGTGAATTTCAATGCCCTGCCCGAGGTCTATTTACCCGAGCATTTCTCTATAGTACGAGCCCTTGTCCCCGTTGGTATTGTCGTTGGTATCGGCCTGATTATCTACGGCGTAATTCTTGTCCAGGCTAATCGCGCCGATATTGAAGCATTAGGTTCCGAGGTGGCAGTTGCTGAGAGTCGTGTTACCCAACAGCAGAGCCAAATAGCGGCATTGAACGCGCAGGTTGGGCCGGCAGAAGCTACTGCCAGTGCGCTTAATACCAGACTTATCACTATGGAACGGGGGCGTGCCACGATTCACGAAGACTTGACCGAGATTGAAAGACTGGCGGGAGAGAAGGTAAACTTGAGCGGTGTTAATCATGGGGGCAGCTCGGTAACTGTGAGTGGGGCGGCTTCAGATGAGGATGACATTTTTAGTTATGCCCGAGATTTAAGAAACGGCGGCAGATTCTCGGGAGTTTGGATTTCCTCTATCGCCGCGGGTGAGGGCGGGTTTAGTTTTACGTTCTCCTTAACAAAATAAAGTTATTTGAAGAAATGGCGGCACAAAAGTCATGGCGAGCCGCCTTTCCTTCTTGTCATTGCGAGGCGTCTTCTTCCTTTGTCGTTGCGAGGAGTCTTCTTCCTTTGTCGTTGCGAGGAGCGTAGCGACGAAGCAATCTCGGCGAGGGACAATGGAGATTGCCACGCTTCGCTTGCAATGACACCCTTACTCTGTCGTTGCGAGGCGTCTTTTTCCTTTGTCGTTGCGAGGAGCGTAGCGACGAAGCAATCTCGGCGGGGGACAATGGAGATTGCCACGCTTTGCTCGCAATGACACCCTCTTCTGTCATTGCGAGGTGTCTTCTTCCTTTGTCGTTGCGAGGAGCGTAGCGACGAAGCAATCTCGGCGGGGGACAATGGAGATTGCCACGCTTTGCTCGCAATGACACCCTCTTCTGTCATTGCGAGGTGTCTTCTTCCTTTGTCGTTGCGAGGCGTCTTCTTCCTTTGTCGTTGCGAGGAGCGTAGCGACGAAGCAATCTCGGCGGGGGACAATGGAGATTGCCACGCTTCGCTCGCAATGACACCCTTACTCTGTCGTTGCGAGGCGTCTTTTTCCTTTGTCGTTGCGAGGCGTCTTCTTCCTTTGTCGTTGCGAGGAGCGTAGCGACGAAGCAATCTCGGCGGGGGACAATGGAGATTGCCACGCTTCGCTCGCAATGACACCCTTATTCTGTCGTTGCGAGGGGCGAAAGCCCCGAAGCAATCTCCGTGGGGGCAGGGGATTGCCACGCTTCGCTCGCAATGACAAAGAAAGGAAGGGGGCGGAATTTAGGATTTGGAGCGAAGCGACCTTAGGGTTTGGGGAAAAAGAGGATGATGAGGCTAATACTATATTCCTATTACCAATGGGGTATTGACAGTAAGGATGAAGGAGCTTACACTATGTTATAAATATACTTAAATATACTATGAATCAGCGGAGGTGAGATTCTTCGCCCCGACAAGTCGGGGCGAAGAATGACAAAAAGGGAAGGGCTCAATGAGCGGTAAAATTGTGTGGGGATTTATGTGGTTGACTATAAAAGGGAAAGAATATGGATGTTTTTGAATTGCTTCGGATTGGTAACTCAAGACGGGCTAGCGATTTGCATATGGTTACTGACAGCCCGGCAACGTTCCGCATCGACGGCTCCCTGGAACCAGCAAACGGTGTAGCTCCACTAACTGCTGAGGATATAAACGAAGCTTTTCTCCAGCTAACCACGCCTGAGGAGAGAGAACACTTCCACCGCCAGTTGGAGCTTGACTTTGGCTATACATTACCGGAGGTCGGTCGTCTGCGATGCAATGCCGCTCAGCAGCGCGGGTCTATCAGCCTCGCCGTGCGCCTGCTGCCACCAAAAATCCCCACCCTGGATGAGCTGGAGCTGCCCGCGATATGTAAGGAGCTTGCCATGAAGCCAAGAGGACTGGTAGTAATTACTGGACCTACCGGCAGCGGTAAAAGTACCACCCTGGCAGCTATGATTCAGTACTTGAATACTCATGAGACTCGCCATGTGGTTACCATTGAAGACCCCATAGAATATGTTTACACCAGCATTAAATGTGCTATAACCCAGCGTCAGTTGGGCACTGATACCCTATCATTTGCTAATGCTCTAAAGCATATCTTAAGGCAGGACCCGGATGTGATTCTGGTCGGGGAGATGAGAGATCCGGATACTGCCGACGCTGTCCTTACCGTGGCTGAGACCGGGCACTTTATATTAACTACCGGTCATGCCCCCAGCGCTACTCAGGCAATGGAGAGAATAATAGACCTGTTCCCACCTCATCAGCGACACCTGGCTCAGACACGGCTGGCTTCTCTACTTATTGGTGCGTTGTGTCAGGTGCTTGTGCCCCGGGCTGATGGCTCAGGGAGGGTAGCCGCCGTAGAAATTATGCTCGGCAATCCGGCAGTGAAGAACCTCATTCGTGAAGGCAAATTCTACCAGTTGCCCAATGTAATCCGTACCCACCGGGACATAGGCATGATTTCGCTTGACGAAGCCCTGGTCAGCCTCTATCTTAAGGGAATCGTCAGCGGCGAAACCGTGCTTGCTTTCTGCAACGACCGCCAGGAAGTGGAAAAGCTCATCGGCAAGGTAAGAGCATAGTCAAGCACATAACACGACCACGCTTCGCTCCAAATCCTAAATTCCGCCCCTTTCCTTTCTCTGTCATTGCGAGCGAAGCGTGGCAATCTCATTGTCCCCCACCAAGATTGCTTCGGCGCTATGCTCCTCGCAACGACAGGAGGGAAGGCCCCACGGGATTGCGGAGCCTGTTCCGAGCGTAAGCGAGGAATCCCGCTCCTCGCAATGACAGGGTGGGGGTGTCATTGCGCGCCCCGATGAATCGGGGCGTGGCAATCTCCAGTTTTGGTCATTTATATTTCGTGCTTTGATATTGTCCCGACTTTGTCGAGGATGCTCGAGGAAATCGGCATTTAGGATTTGGTGCTCAGGATTTAGGATTTCCCCTTTAAAGCTATTAGCTTTCAGCCCGGATACTGACCAGGATTTTTATTGCCCCTCCACGAGATTGCTTCGGCGCTATGCTCCTCGCAACGACAGGAGGGAAGGCCCCACGGGATTGCGGAGCCTGTTCCGAGCGTAAGCGAGGAATCTCCCGCCTCGCAACGACAGAGAGGGGGTGTCATTGCGAGCCCCGACTTGTCGGGGCGTGGCAATCTCCAGTTTTGGTCATTTATATTTCGTGCTTTGATAGTGCTTGGGATTCAGGATTTCCCGTCAAGGAAGAGAGGGACTTATTACGGCGAGAGCCCGGCGGCTGTTAGCCGCCGGGCTCTGTTTCAGGGTTCAAGCTAAGCCTCATTGCTTAGCTCAGCAAAAAGCGCCTCTGTCCAAGATTACGGACAAGTCCACGAGCCGCCCGTGAAGTTGCAGCCTGCCCACTTGCTATCGGTTATCAGGTCTGCGCCTGTTATAGCACCACTCGTGATTTCATAGTCAGCCTGGAGCAGAAGGGGGTTCAGAAGGAAGGTATGCACAGTATCCCCTGTTACATTGCCGCTTGGCATATCCGTAGCGGGCCCAACCGTGCCGTAGGTAGTATTGCCTCCACCAACCATATAGGCGACAACGGCAGTCTGAACCTGGTGCGCCTCAGTGTTGGCTGCCTCTTCCTTTCCCTGGCCCATGAAGCCTCCGATGTTTAGCACGACCACCGCGGCTATGATACCCAGGATGGCAATTACCACCAGCAGCTCAATCAGGGTGAAGCCCTTTTCTCCACGGTGCAGGCACTTAAATATGGGATATTTTGTCTTTGGCATTTTCAACTCCTTTCTTTAGATTTTTTTTGGAGCTTAGCTCCATAATCTGTTTTATCATAGGTATATTATAGTGTAACCTTCTATCACCTCCTTTTTTTGCTTTAGCTTTTTAATAATCCTCCCTGTCATTCTGAGGTTGCATTGGACGACCGAAGAGTCTACAGACCCTTCCCAATTTACTTATTACTTATTGTAGCAGGATCCTCGTAGCTGTCAATCGCCCATTAGTAATAGGAATATAGTAATATAGTATTATCCTCGCCATCCCCCTTCCCCCAAATCCTAAGGTCGCTTCGCTGCAAGTCCTTTCAAAATGCAAAATGTAAAAATAAAAGTGCAAAATGACAGAGCAAAGGTTAAAATTTTTGCTTTTTGAGTTGTCATTTTGATTTTTGACCTTTGATTTTTGAATTTCGATATTGTTTAGGTCTGTCCTGAGCTTGTCGAAGGGATTTGGTGTTTAGGCTTTAGAAATTAGGATTTAGAGTTTCCCCTTCAGGGCTTGGGATTCAGGATTTCCTATTCTGCCTTTTAATCATCCCTGTTGTGCTGGAGATTGCTTCGTCCCGATAAATCGGGACTCGCAACGACAAAGGAAGAAGACGCCTCACAATGACAGGATGGGGTGCCTCGCAATGACATGACCAGCCTATAGCTTTTCCCAGCTATCCTTGTCTATTCCTGCCTGCTTAAGAATCCTCGAGAGCAACTCCCTTCCGATGTCTCTCCGGTGCGGATTAGGAAGTCGCAAGCGAATCATGCCTTTGAACATAAATTGGTGTTTTCCACCAGAATAGGGACCTTCAAAACCTAAGATTTGTAAATATCTGATTAGCTCAACTCTTTTTATAGGCCCAAGGCGGGGCACTAAACTGCTTCTTCTACTACCAATTTAATTCCGTCAACAATTGGCAACGGTAGATGACGAGATATGCCAAGCATAATCCATTCCTCCAGGACTTCTTTCAGTTCGCTGCGGCATGTTTCCAAATCCTCAGCATTGGCATAAACACCATCAAACCCAGGGATATATCCGTAAAATGTATTGTCATCACAGAGGATTTCATATTTTGCCTTCCTCATGGCTGCTTCGATATATTCTGTTAGCATG
>Ga0209979_1000852_pt1 | contig 36999 bp, 34 predicted proteins | sample AnhtaG_FD_183114 | JGI IMG/M metagenome (GOLD analysis project Ga0209979, IMG submission 183114) | Deep subsurface microbial communities from Anholt, Denmark to uncover new lineages of life (NeLLi) - Anholt_01485 metaG (SPAdes) (version 2) | ecosystem: Environmental > Aquatic > Marine > Oceanic...
CAATACGGACAGTGTTTTTTTTGCCATTGTTAAACCAGTTTGACTTTTTATCATATTTTACACTCTAACCTCATTATTTATAATAAATTATTTATAATCCCAGCTCCACTTTATGAGTATTATGCCCATTGCGAGCGACCGTAGGGAGCGCGGCAATCTCATGAATAAGCGCTGCACAATGAGATTGCTTCGTCACTGCGTTCCTCGCAATCAGACTGTGTCACAATTCAAAAATGTGAAAAAAATTGATAAAAAATCCCATTTTAGGCTGTGATTTTGATGAATAAGTATCGTAAATACTCATTTTTGACTGAAATATTGTATTTATCTCCCATTTTTAAATATGGCACTTAATTGTGACCCAGTCTGAATGACGGGCTTCTTTTTTTGGGATTGCTCAGACTTGTTCCGAGCGAAGCGAAGGAATCTCCTCCGGGAGCTCGCAATGATATTCCTTTTATTCGCCTTGCGCTTCTTGCACGCCCTGTCCTCCTTGACTTCTTATTTAACAGACTAACAGAAATTAGATTTGAGTTTTGAGTTCTTCAAAGGAATAGAATGTCGGAAGCCGTAATTTTTATTTTAATGGTGGCCATTTTTGCTGCGCTGGCTATGGGTTTGAAACTACCTATAGGAGCTTCCCTTGCCTTATCGGCTCTAGCAGGGTCTCTTTTGGGCGGAGAAGGGATAGGTCTCCGGCATCTTGTCGAAGGCAGCTTTGGTTACTTCGACACGATTCTGATAATCGTATCGGCCATGATATTCATGAAAGTTCTCCAGGCATCAGGCATTCTGGATACTATTACAGCTCTTCTTTTGAAAACTTTTTATAAGAGTAAGTTTTTCCTTTTGATCACAGTAATGGGTCTCATCATGTTTCCAGGAATGATCACAGGCAGCTCAACCACTGCTGTTCTCAGCACAGGCGCCCTTGTCGCTCCTGTATTGATGAAGCTGGGGCTTCCCAGAGTCAAAACAGCGGCTCTTATTGCAATGGGAGGAATCCTTGGCATGATAGCTCCTCCTGTAAATATACTTGTCATGATCATGGGAGGAGGCGTGGACATGCCTTATATAGGTCTTACCATTCCACTCCTGATAATCGTTATCCCTCTTGCCATAATCATATCTCTCTGGCTGGGATACAAAGACATCAAGACCATCGGCTTTGATCAAATGAAAGCCATCCTTCCAGAATCCTTTTTTAAAAAATATGGCTTCCGAATATATATTCCGCTTCTCTCAGTTGTTGTTTTAATGCTGGGAAAAAGTGTCTTTGTCCAGTTCGCCCCCGATATAGGGATTCCAGCCATTTTTTTTGTAGGAAGCCTCATCGGTCTTTTCTGCGGCCGACCTTTTAATTTTTTTAAAGTCACTCAAGAAGCAATCAAAGAAGCTATGCCCATCCTTTGTATTCTGGCTGGCGTTGGCATGTTCATCCAGATCATGACATTGACTGGAGGAAGAGGATGGACTGTCATTTCTGTCCTATCTCTGCCTCCTGTACTTCTCTATCTTGGAATAGCAGTCAGCATGCCGCTTTTTGGTGCAGTCTCTGCCTTTGGTTCTGCCTCCATCCTTGGAGTTCCTTTTGTGTTAGCTCTAATCAACAAGAATGCAATCATCACTACTTCAGCATTATCAGCCATTGCCGGATTGGGGGATCTTATGCCACCAACAGCTCTAGCCGGTATCTTCGCTGCTCAGGTAGTACATGAGAATAATTATTTTAAGGTACTCAGGTTTTGTCTTATACCTGCTCTTTTTGAGCTTTTTATGGGGATAGGAGTCTTACTCCTCGCTCCTCTAATAGATAAGATAATTTAAGGAAAAAAGATGCAATTCATCTACCACTTAATCGTGTTTTATCTGACGCTCAACCTAATCTGGTATCTATTCCGCGAGAAGAAATTCTGGAATCAAGTCAGCACTGCGATCGTTCTCATCATATTTCTCTTGCGCCTCTTTTTAATTAAATGATAACATTAAAAAAGAACTTTTTTTCAGCTTTAATTCTCCTTTTCCTTACCATAATTTTCTGCTTTTTCTCCGCTTTTGAATTTTTGAGGATGCACGAAAACAAAAAGATTTACCCGAGCAAAGGTCTTTCTACCCAAACAAAACTAAGCACCTATTTCAAAGACCTGCAAAACACTCCAGGAGATACGGATGTCTATATCTTCCAGGGCCAAAAAAAAGGTGGGAACCTTCTTATTTTGGGAGGCACCCATCCCAATGAACCAGCCGGCTTCATTACAGCAGTGCTTCTTGTAGAAAATATTCTTGTCTCCCAGGGGAAAGTTGTCATTATCCCCCGAGCAAACAGCAGCGGTTTTACCCATAGTGACCCTCAAGAAGGAAATCCGCAGGGTTTTTCTCTCGAAACAACAGACGGAAAAAGGTGGTTTCGTTACGGTTCCAGATTGACCAACCCCATTCATCAATGGCCTGATCCAGCTTTATATATCAATCCTGCAGGACAAAGACTCTCCGGCACAGAAAGCCGAAATCTAAACCGATGCTATCCTGGGAGGATAAAAGGCAGACTGACAGAGAAAATAGCCTATGGAATCATGGAACTAATCAAAAAGGAAGAAATCCACCTGGCTCTCGACCTTCACGAAGCAGCTCCCGAATATCCTGTAATCAATGCCATCGTCTTCCATGATAACAGCGCTGAGCTGGCAGCATTAGCCCTCATGGAGCTCCAGCTTGAAGGCTTTGAATTCCGTTTAGAATCTTCACCCCCAAACTTGCGCGGTTTGAGTCACCGTGAATGGGGAGATTATGCGAAAGTCAGGGCAATTTTGCTTGAAACCGCAAATGCCTCCCACGGAAGGTTTAAAGGAAAGCCTTCTGCTTCCCTTATTGTCAACGGAAAAGATAAAAATTATGTCAAGGCAGCAAAGCTCGGACGACTCTTTGTTCCCTTCGATGAGAAGGGAATTCCTCTAAAACTAAGGGTGGCCCGCCATCTTGCAGCGATAAATGCCCTTCTTTCAGGCCTCAAAGAGCTGGCCCCCAGTATTGTTGTAGAACTAGAAAAAATGCCGCCTCCGTCTCTTGGAAAAAAAGAAGGCATAGGCTGTTATCTTAGAGCCCAAAAATAAAGCTAAGTCAAGATTTTACCTATATTTAGCATTGACAAACATGCTTCAACTAATATAGTATAATCATTCTTTTTCAGAATAAAATGGAAATCATAATAGCTAATAATTCAGGATTGTGCTATGGAGTCAAACGAGCGTTAAGAATTGCTAAAGAAACAATAAACAAGAAAAACGAGAAAGTATTTACACTGGGGGATTTAATACATAACCCACAGGTTATTGCTGACTTGGAAAAGCGAGGAATCTCTTCAATTGAAAACCTGAATGATATTAAAGAAGGGGCTGTTATTATTAGAAGCCATGGAGTTTCACCGGACATTTACATGATGCTTGCAAAAAAGAATATTGAAATCGTCGACGCCACCTGTCCAATTGTCAAAAAAATTCAAAAGTTGGTCGAGGACTTAGCCGAGGCGGAAGATGAAATCATCATCGTCGGCAACAAAGAACATCCAGAGATAAAGGGCCTTATCGGATACAGCAAGGGAAAAGGGATTATTATCGAAAATGAGCAACAAGCAAAAAGCTTTCCACCCAAAAAAGAGAGGGCGATTCTCGCACAATCAACCCAAGATTTGTATTTATTTGAAAAGGTTGTCGCCGTCCTTATCGAAAGAACAGAGGAATTAAAGGTTTACAATACTATTTGTCAGTTTACACAGACTCGACAAAAATCTACATCAGACCTTGCCTTTCATGTCGACACTCTTTTCATAATAGGTGGAAAAAATAGTTCTAATACCCGAAAACTTTGCCAGATTTCAAAAAGGATCTTACCCAATACGTACTTCATCGAAACAGCAGCACAAATTACTCCAGAAATGCTAAAAAGAGCAAAAAAAATAGGTCTCTCAGGAGGTGCATCAACACCTCCTGAAGCAATTCAAGAAGCAGTAGATAAAATTAAAACTAGCTTCAAACATCTATTTCAAAGGGAGAAGATTGTCCAATGTCAGAGCTAAAAGCCCCCCAAAAAACAGAAGATGAAATCTCATCTGAAGATTATGAAAATCTCCTTGATAAATACCAGTTTAAATCCAAAGAATTAGCTCCAGGAAAGCTTATCAAGGGAAAAGTTATTAAAGTCACACCAACTCATGTTATTGTTGATGTCGGATTTAAGTCAGAAGGCATCATTCCAATCGAAGACTTCAGCGATAAACAGGACAGAAATAAAATTCACCCAGGTGATGATGTGGAAGCGATTTTAGAGAAGAGTAATTTGAGGGAAGGTTATCTTATTCTATCTAAAAAGAAAGCTGTCGCCATCAAAGCTATGGATAATTTGGAAAAAGCATACCAGCGTAATAGCTGGATCATAGGGAAAATTACAGAAAAAATAAAAAATGGTTATGCCGTCAGTGTGGGAATCGATACATTCCTCCCTGACTCCCATGCTGATGTTAGAACAGTTAAAGAACCAGAAAAAATCATAGGAAACATATACAAGTTTAAAGTTTTAAAATTCGACCGGGAAAGCGAAAATGCAGTTCTTTCTCGTAAGCTCTTCCTTCAGGATGAAAAAGAGAAAAAAAAGACCCGAGTTTTTAACCAATTGAGTCGTGGAAAAAAAATGAAGGGGTATGTAAAATCCATGACAAATTTCGGAGCTTTTATCGATTTAGGAGGAGTAGAAGGGCTCCTGCACATTTCAGATATGTCATGGGGAAAAACAAATCATCCCACTGAACATTTCCAGCTTAGCCAAGAGGTGGAAGTTATTATTCTCGATTTTAACGAAAAAGACGAAAAAATTTCTCTGGGCTATAAGCAGTTGACCCCTAATCCTTGGGAAAACATAGAGGATAAATACCAAATCGGACAAAAGGTAGAGGGAAAAGTAGTCAGTTTGACTGACTTCGGTGCCTTCGTAGAAATAGAAAAAGGAGTAGAAGGATTAGTACACGTTTCTGATTTAACCTGGTCTCGAAAGCTTGTCCACCCAAAAAAGATTCTTACTCAAGGCGAAGAGGTCATAGTGACTATTCTGAACATAAATCCTTCTAAAAAAAGAATATCTCTTGGTATTAAACAGATTACCCCTCATCCTTTAGAATTATTTAGGCAGAAATTCAGCCCAGGTTCTCGCATCAAAGGGACAATAACAAGCATAACAGACTTTGGCGCATTCCTGGAAGTAGAAAAAGGAATTGAAGGTCTCATTCATATTTCTGATATTAATTGGAAAAAAATTAAACATCCTTCTGAAAAACTTAAGATCGGCGAAGAAATCGAAGCCATCATTTTAAATATTGATGTTGAGAAGCAAAAATTATCATTAGGCATAAAACAACTTCAGGGAGACATCTGGGAGGATTTCTTTAAACGTCAGAAAGTTGGAGACCTTGTTAATGTGAAGATAGTTCGTCTCGTTGATTTTGGTGTATTTGTAGAAATAACTCCAGGAATCGAAGGAGTTATTTTCCTCTCTGAACTCGATGAGAAGAAGATTGAAAACCCCAAAGAAGTCTTTTCTTTAGGAGAGGAAAGACTAGCAAAAATCCTAAAGTTGAACCCAAGTAACAAAAAAATATCCCTTAGTTACAGGCAGGCTCAGATGGAAATACAAAAATTAGAGTATCAAAAATATATTCAAAGCCAGAATAATCGAATGACTCTGGGAGATATCATGAAAGACCAATTTAAGAATATTGCCCCCCCTAAAAAAAATACAAAAAAAATTGAGAAAAAAAAGGAGGGAAAAGATGATAAAAGCTGATTTAATCAACAAAATCGCTAAAGAAATGAGCATATCCAAACAGGAGGCAGAAACAGGCGTTAATCTTTTCTTTCAAACGATCAAGGAAGCCATCATGAACGGAGAAGAAATTGAATTAAGAGGCTTCGGCAGTTTTCGCTTTCGCAAGAGAGGAGCTCGATCTGGAAGAAATCCACGTACCGGAGAACCGGTTCAAGTTCCTCCCAAAAAAGTTTTATATTTTAAACCCAGTAAACTTTTAAAAAACTTGATCATCAAATAATGGAATATATCTATGCTCCCTGGAGAGAAGAATACGTCAAAAAAGTATTCAAAATGAAAGAATGCATTTTTTGCCACGCCCTAAAGCTGAAAAATGACAAAAAAGCACATATCCTTTATAGAGGCAAATATAATTTCATCGTATTGAATAAATATCCATATACTCCTGGTCATTTGATGATTGCACCCTATAAGCACCTTGACTCTTTCGAGCAAGCAGAAAAAGAATCTACAGATGAATTTTCAAATCTACTTAAATTGTGCCTAAAAGTCCTGAGAAAGAAATACAACCCTCACGGCTTCAACACAGGAATGAACCTAGGTCAAAGCGCTGGCGCAGGAGTTGCGAAGCACTACCATCTCCATATCATCCCTCGCTGGGTAGGGGATTCAAATTTCATGCCTCTTATCAGCAAGACAAAAGTGGTCATAGAGGATCTTGAAATAACCTATAGTCGCCTCTCACCTCTTTTTCAAAAAGAAAAATAGGAGTAACTGCTCAAACAGCCAGAACTCAAAAGATATAAAATCCGAGTTAATTAAAATTGCACAGAAAAAAGAATGAATTTTGAACTCGAGGAACACCAAACTCTACTCAGGGACATGGTAAGGGATTTTGCCCAAAAAGAGATAATCCCTAAAGCAAAAGTTTTAGATGAAAAACATGAATTCCCACGAGAGTTTCTCAAAAAACTTGCAGAACTTGGTATACTCGGAATGTCTGTTCCGCCAGAATATGAAGGGACGGAAACAGATAATGTTTCACTCACCATTGCCATAGAAGAAATCAGCAGAGCTCTCCCCTCCCTGGCCGTTATAGTTAGTGTTCACTGCTCACTCTTTTGCTATTCCATCCTTAAATCTGGCACCCAGAATCAGAAAGAAAAATATCTTCCTAAAGCGGCCAGAGGAGAAATACTCGGAGCCTTCAGCTTAACAGAACCAGGAGCTGGCTCTGACGCTACGAACCTGAAAACCAAAGCTGTACGGAAAGGAGATTTCTACCTCTTAAATGGAACAAAGTCGTGGGTCACAAGCGGAAGCGAAGCCGACGCTTTTATACTCTTTGCCTTCACAGAAGAGGAATCAGGTCTAAAGAAATTGAGTGCTTTTATCGTTGAAAAAAATTCTCCTGGACTTCAGGTTTCCAAGATTGAAGAGAAGATGGGTCTTCATTCATCTTTGACAGCAGAAATTGTTCTTGAGGACTGCCAAGTGCCGGCAGAAAACCTTCTTGGCAAAGAAGGAAAGGGAGCATTCATTGCCTTTCAAGGCCTTGATCGGTCTAGAATTGGCATCGCTGCTCAATCAGTCGGTCTTTCACAGCGTGCATTAGAAGAATCCATTATGTATGCCAAGCAAAGAGAGGCCTTTAACAAAAAAATTATGGAATTTCAGGCTATCCAATTCATGATAGCTGAAATGTCCACGCTTATTGAAGCGGCTCGATTGCTCACTTATAAGGCATCAGATTTATCCGACAAAAAAAAACCCTTTTCCAAAGAAGCCTCCATGGCCAAGCTTTTTGCATCGGAAGCCGCCAACAAAATTGTCTATCAAGCCCTTCAAATTCACGGCGGCTACGGCTATTCCAGGGAATTTTTAATCGAGCAGCTCTATAGAGATGCCAGATCTCTCCCGATCTATGAGGGGACTTCTGAGATACAGCGGCTTTTAATTTCTAGACATTTAATAAAAAATAGTTGAGTCAGTTTTGGCTGTTTTAAGATAATTGACGGACAAAACAGAATGAATTCAAATAAAAGCCTGAATTTTTTATCTGTGCTATGATTGAATAAATAAAAACTTAGATAGAAAATAAGACAGAGGAAAAAATGTTAAAAGCAATGAGAAAAAACTTAAAGTCCCTGGCGCCGGCTTTATGGTTTGTAATAATTGCCTTCATTATTTCGATATTTGCTGTTTGGGGAGGAGCTGGCCGCTTAGGGGAAGTAAAAAGGAAAGCAAACACTGTTGTCACGGTAGGAAAAGAGAGGATTTCCCGCGATTTATACTTTCAGAGCTTGAGGCAAAGGCTTGAAATGATGAAAAAGGAGTATAAAGAGCTCGATAGTAACTTTATTCAGCAGCTCAATATCCCTCAACAAGTACTAGAACAGATCATCCAGCAGACTCTTCTCCTTCAAATAGCCAATGATATGGAAATAGATGCTTCGGATGAAGAAATTCGGGAAAAAATAATGAGCTATCCCGTATTCCAAAAGGATGAAAAATTCATTGGCTTCGAAGAATACAAGAGGATTTTGGCATTGAATCGCATTCCATTATCAAAATTTGAGGGAAGCTTGAAAAAAGAAATCTTGATAGATAAGGTTATCAAAGTCTTTACAGCAGGTATCACTGTTACTCAACATGAACTCTGGGAAAACTATAAAAACAATAATGAAACCGCTAACTTAGAATATGCTCTTTTAGAGTCGAATAAAATAGAGCTGAAGAAAGAACCTTATTCCCAAGAGCTTCAAGAATTTTTTAAAAAAGACAAAGAAAAATATAAAATCCCTGAAAAAAGAGAGGCTGAGTATGTCTTTATCAAACTTGACGATTTAAAGAATGAAATCGAACTGACCGACTCAGAAATCGAGGAATATTATCAAGACAATCAATCGCGCTTCACAGACCCTGAAAAAATGAAGGTAAGCAGAATCTATCTACCCTATGAAAACAAAGAAAAAGAACTCGTATTGGCTGAATCTCAAAATATACTGGATAGAATCCATAAAGGCGAAGACTTCGGAGAATTGGCAAAAAAATATTCAAAGGATGAAAAATCAAAGGAAAACGGCGACTGGGGTTTTTATGACTGGAGAAGGCTATCTTCTGAGGAACAAGAAGAAATAAATAAATTATCAAAGGGGGAAATTTCTGAAGTTTTAGAGCAGGAACAAGGAACCGCCATCCTTAAAGTGACAGAAAAAGAACCTGAAGTTTTGAAGCCTTTCGAAGAAGTGAAAGAAAGGATCCCGACCATTCTTAAAGATCAAAAATCCAGAGAACTGGCTGACAGGAAAATTGCTCAACTGGAAAAAAGTGCACAAAAGGAGAAAAGTCTAGACGTTGCCTCTCAAAAACTCGGATACAGGATAAAAAACACGGGCCTCCTCAAAGAAAGAGAACCTATTGAAGATATCGATACCTCAGGTTCTCTAAGCACGGCGCTTTTCAAACTTGAAGAGAATGAAATTTCTTCTCCAATTTATACCTATATAGGAGTTGGGCTTGCCCAACTCAAAAAGGTTGAACCTCCCCGCCTGGCTTCCTTCGAAGAAGTAAAAAATGAAGTCAAGGAAGAATTCATAGCAGTAAAGAAGAAAGAGTTAGCTTTCAAGAAAATGGAAAAAATCATATCAGACCTCGAGAAGATAAGCCTTGAGAAATTAGCTGAAAAATATGAACTTGAATACAGAACCGCTGAGAAACATAAACGAGGGCAATATTTGAGTACAATCGGTGAGAATTCCGAAGTCGACCGATTAGCTTTTTCACTCCCTTTGAATGAAGCAAGTGAGCCCATAGAATATGAAAAAGGCTACGCATTGATTCGAGCCCTCGTCCGGAAAGAAGTCACACGCGAAGACTTCGATAAAAACAAAGAAACTGAAAAAGAGACTCTGCTTGAGCAAAAAAAGAGCAAATTTTTCCAGTCTTGCCTACTCAAAATGCGAGAAGAAAAAGGCGTAAAGATAAGATATGAACTCTTCCTGAAAATCAACTCTGATGTGATCTCCAGGATCGCAGGGGAAGAATAAAGTAAAACTTAAAACTCAAATCTCAAAACTCAAAGCTTATTTCTGTTAGTCGGTTAGTCTGTTAGCCAGTTAAATAAGGAGGCAAGGCGGACAGGGCGTGCAAGACGCGCAAGGCAAATAAACTGAGTTACTGGGTCTTTGTTTATTCCCTGAGAAGCTCGATGAAAAGGGCTTTGACCCTGTCTTCCATAGCCTTTCTGAATCTGTTTACAGTCGCCAGAAGACTATCCGACATATAATCAGTTATATACATAGGCTTTCCGATGTTTACCTTAATTTTCCCTGGAATAGGAAATGGTATATGGGTTCCAAATATAGCTACAGGAGTAACAGGAACAGATATCCCTTCCTTTCTGTACAATTTATATGTAATTATGGAAGCTCCTTTTCGAAATGGCATCACATAAGGGTTGGAATCACTGCTCATGACCCGGCCCCACCCTTGGAGCGTAATGATAGCCTTTCCTTCCTTAAGATATTCTTGGCATTTTTCAAGGGCCATACTTTTTTTCTTAGACAAATCTACAGGAATAGTCCCCACTTTGCCGATATTTGATGAAACAAAGTTGATGAGACGAGATTTTATAGGCCTGATGATTAAATTAAAAAAAGGACCAAAACTTTTTAGATGTCTGTGAAAGTGTTTTCTTATGAGATTATCGAAGTCTTTCTTATCAAAGATTAATTTGTTTGCAGTAAAAAATACCGGCCGAGGAACGATTTTGTATATCGTAGCAATATCTTTAAATGTTCCGATATGATTCCCCACAATGATATTAGGTCCCTCTCTCAAAAAATTTTCATCGCCTTTAACCACAATTTTTTTTCCAAGTATCATAAAATTGCAAAGTCTTTCTAGGATAGGGTGTATTTTTTTTAATTCTTCTTCAAAAGTAGCCATTTTACGTTATGAGACAAAAGGTATTTTACCGAATTTTACAAAAAATTCAAATATAATCTTTAGCTCCTATCCAAATTGAGAGGGTAATGAATCTTGAAAATCAAATGAATCCATGATAATTTAGCCCCTGAATAATTTTTAAAGCAACCCTTCTTAAAGAGCATTTTTTTATGGAGGAAAAAATGATTACTTTAATCCGTGATGGGCAAGTCTTCTCACCTGAGCCTTTAGGGAAAAAAGATGTTTTAGTTTCAGGGAGTAAAATCATTGCAATTACCGAACCAGGGCATATCAAGATCGACGGAGTTAATGTTGATGTAGTGAATGCCTCAAAGAAAATTGTCATTCCAGGATTCATCGACAGTCACGCCCACCTATTAGGTGGAGGAGGAGAAGGAGGGCCGGCTACACGGGCTCCAGAGATAACAGTGGAAGATATCATTTCCAGCGGAGTTACAACTGTGATTGGGTGTTTGGGAACTGATGGAACAACACGCCATATGGAATCCCTTCTTGCCAAAGCGAGAGGGCTTGAAGAAGAAGGAATTACCACTTACATTTTTTCTGGGTCTTATGAAATTCCTGTCGTTACTATTACAGGAAGTCTTCACTCTGATCTCATACTCATAGATAAAGTCATCGGAGCAGGAGAAATTGCTGTCTCTGACCACCGCTCTTCTCAGCCCACATTCGACGAGTTCACTCGTTTAGCTGCACAGTGCCGGGTAGGTGGGATGCTCAGTGGAAAGGCAGGTGTTTTGCACTGCCATCTGGGAGATGGGCCTCGCAGATTAGATATGCTTTTCAGATTGATAAAAGAAACAGAAATTCCTCCCACTCAAGTCATCCCGACTCACAGCAACCGCAATCACGAACTACTCGAAGAAGCTGTCGAATTTACTCAACAGGGAGGATATATCGATCTAACTGCTGGTATAAATCCTGATCCCCAAGAGCATGATGTAATAAGTGTAGCGGCAGCGATCCGCCTCTGTCTCAAAAAACAGGCACCTCTCTCACATATTACGATAAGCTCTGATAGCAACGGAAGTCTTCCTGTTTTTGACAAAAAGGGAAACCTTATTGGCCTGACAATCGCATCCCAGAAAAGCCTCATGAAAAATTTCCGTTTTTTAGTACAAAAGGATATCTTGAGCCTTGAAGATGCTGTAAAGCTTTTTTCTACCAATCCTGCAACTTTCTACAAGCTCAACCAGAAAGGAGAAATTAAAGTTGGAAAAGATGCTGATCTAGTCTTGCTTGATAAAGAGTATATACTTACAGATTCTTTTGCTATGGGTCGTATAACGATGGCTAACGGAAAGACTATCGCGAAAGGAACATTCACTTAGAACCTTAAATCGTAAATCTAAAATCATAAAAAGAATTTAAAAGGAATAAACAATGGAAAAAGAAACCAAAAAGAAAATAAGAACATCAAAAAAGCCCAGCCTTGCTGTGGCTCTAATACCTATTACCGCTATGGGCCTTCTCCTCGGGATAGGATACGGCATATATAAAATAAGTCCTCAGGTACTCCTCGTCGCGGCTGCCTTCATTACCGGGTGTTTAGGCCTTTTTCTGCGATTTACATGGCAAGAAATGGAAAAGGGAATTGTTGACAGCATACACAAGGCCATGCCTGCTATATTGATTATGCTCTGTGTGGGTATTCTTATTGGTTCATGGATTGCCAGCGGCACAATCCCCATGGTTATATATTATGGATTAAAACTCATATCCCCAAAATTCTTCCTTGTGACAGCTTGTTTTGTCTGCTCGATTACATCTCTAGCTACAGGTACTTCCTGGGGAACTATCGGCACACTAGGAGTCGCTTTTATAGGCATCGCTATGGGCCTTGGAATTCCCTTAGGGCCAGCAGCAGGGGCAATCGTTGCCGGAGCATACTTTGGAGATAAAATGTCTCCTTTTTCTGATGTGACTAATTTGGCACCTGTTGCTGCAGGCTCGAACCTTTTCGATCATATCAAGCACATGTTCTGGTCGGCAACACCAGCATGGCTCATAGGCCTGTTTATTTATTTCCTGATCGGATTGAGATATGGAGCCACAGAAGTCAAATCAGAAACAATGACACTTATCTTTCAAACCTTAAAGGAGAACTTCCGTTTCAACATCCTTCTTCTTCTCCCCATGGTCATCGTCTTCTATTTCGCTGCGACAAAAAAACCTACTATTCCAGGAATGCTTGTATCATCTTTTGTGGCAGGAGCTTTAGCTATTATTTTCCAGAAAGCCTCGATCATAGATGTAGCAACTGCCATGAATACAGGCTATCAAGCCCACACAGGTGTTGAAGCCGTTGACCAGCTTATATCGCGGGGTGGAATGATGAGCATGATGGAAACACAATTGGTTGCTTTCACAGCTTTCAGTTTCGGAGGAATCATGCAGCGAACTGGGCTTCTATCAGTCATTCTCAATAAAGTAATGAAATTTGCCAACAAAACATGGAGTATCGTGCTCACCACTATCAGCACTTCCATTGTTACAGCATTGATAACAGGAAGTTCTTACCTCTCCATGATTATCCCAGGAGAACTTCTTGCTCCTATTTACAAGAAAGAAGGGCTTGCGGCAAAAAATTTATCACGAATCATCGAAGAAAGCGGGGCAATCATTGTCCCTCTTATTCCCTGGAGTATGGCAGGTGTATACATCACAGGGACAATCGGTGTCTCGACTTTTTCATATCTCCCATGGGCAATAATGAACTACACTGCTGTGGTGATTTTGGCAATATTCGGTTTTACCAAATTCTTCATGGCCCCTAAAATTAGAGAAGACGAGACACAGATAGGAAGTTAATCGGTTAGCCTGTTAGACGGTTATAAAATAAATAACAGACTAACCGTCTAACCGATTAACTGATTAACTTGAATTTTCTTTATCAATTTCTGTAAGGGCTTTCTTGAATTTTTCTTGAGCTTTTCTAAATCTTTCTCTCTCCAATTCTGTGGTTGCTTCAAACCTTCTGTCTACTTCCTCTTTTTTCTTTTTCTCTTTCAAAAGAAGCTCATCTAAAGAGCCTTTTTTCTTCTTTTCTCTCTCGAATTTAATGACTTCGTTTGTCACGGGATCAATCCAGAGCACAGTATTACATACTGGACAATGGACCTGAAACACTTGGCTTTTTTCTTTTTTCTCTTCTTTCTCACTTTCCATTTGTAAGAAATTTAACAAAAAAACAAAAACTATACAAGCTAGACAAACTCAGTTTATCTGGTTTGTTTAGTTTATCTCCCCCCTGTCATTGCAAGGTGCGAAGCGCCGTGGCAATCTGCTCCGCGTGTCATTGCGGGCGACCGAAGGAAGCGTGGCAATCTCATTCTTGGCGCTACACATTGGGATTGCTTCGCCCTTCCAGGACTCGCAATGACAGGCAAGACAAAGTTGGTTTAAGGTTTAATGTTGAAAGTTTAAGGTAATTAAATTATTTATTTTAACCTTAAACATTAAACCTTCAACCTTAAACTCGTTTCAATTCTTGCCTTAAACATTAAACCTTCAACCTTAAACCATTATTTCAGCTTACGGCTCACGATTTACGGCTTACGTCAGTATAACAGTATAGCAGTCTAAGTTTGTCTGAGTTTATTTGGAACATTGATTCCGTGCTTTTTTATTAATCTAAAAAGCCCTTGTCTGCTTAGACCGATCTTGTCTGCTGTCCTCGCTCTGTTGTAATTGCAGCGAGCTAGAGCCTCATTTAAAAATCGTTTTTCAAATTCTGCTTTCGCCTGAAAGAAACCATATGAAGATACAGAATAACTTTCTTTGCTCGGGTTAATCTTTGCAGAAAGAAATTCTTCCTTAATAAGATCGTTTCCTCCACATAATATTAAACATCTTTGAAGTTCATTTTGAAGCTCTCTGACATTTCCAGGCCAGGAATAATTTATCAACAACTCAAGCGCTCGCGGGGAAAAAAAGACTCTTTTATATTTCATCTCCTGACAGTATTTATCGACAAAATGATTCAAAAGAAAAAGGATGTCCTGCTTCCTCTCCCTCAACGGAGTAAGGTCTATCGTGATAATCTTAAGGCGGTAATACAAATCTTCTCGAAAATTTCCCCGTTCAATTTCCTTTTCAATATTTTTGTTTGTCGCGCTGATAAATCTGACATCAACGCGGCGAACACGGTTTTCCCCTATCCTTCTTATTTCTTTTTCCTGAATAAGTCTCAGAAGCTTCGCTTGAAGATGAGGAGAGAGATCTCCTATTTCATCCAAAAAAAAGGTGCCTCTATTTGCTTCTTCAATAAGCCCTGGCTTATCCTTAATAGCCCCGGTAAAAGCCCCTCTTACATAGCCGAATAATTCGCTTTCTAAAAGAAGATCAGGTATAGCACCACAGTTTAGAGCCACAAATTTTCCTTTTTTTCTAGGTCCAGTCATATGAATGGTTCTGGCAACAAGTTCCTTTCCAGTACCAGTTTCTCCCAAAATAAACACAGGTGCTTCACAATCTTTTACTTTCCCAATCAAGGCAAGAACGCCACGAAAAGCACTACTCCTCCCAATAAGAATAGGCTCTGGGCTTCCGAAAGTCTCTTTCCTAACTCTTTGATAATCCATACTATCACTTGCTTCTTTCATGTTTCCTTTTCAGTACAGTAAACGATTTCACAGACTAATTTTTCTCACTGCTCCGTGGTTTATTTGAGTTTATTTAAGTTTATCTTCCCCTGTCATTGCGAGGCGCGAAGCGCCGTGGCAATCTGCTCCGCGTGTCATTGCGAGCGACCGAAGGAAGCGTGGCAATCTCATTCTTGGCGCTACACATTGGGATTGCTTCGCCCTTCCAGGACTCGCAATGACAGGCAAGACAAAGTTGGTTTAAGGTTTAATGTTGAAAGTTTAAGGTAATTAAATTATTTATTTTAACCTTAAACATTAAACCTTCAACCTTAAACCCGTTACGTCTTACGGCTTACGATTTGCGGCTTACAAAGATTGTGATCCGGATTTTTGTAGGGCTTTACGGTTACTTTGATGGTTTTTCTTCTAGACTCTTTATTTTCTCATTTACCATTCTATATCCAGCATTCCATTCTTTAACTTCTCTATACACTTTTAACGCTTTTTTTCTCTCATTCATCTCTTCATAAATAGAAGCCAGATCGTATTTTAAAGCGAAGAACTGGATTGACTCTTTCTCTGAAAGTTTCTGAGCCTTTTCAATCCATTTCAAGGCTTCTTGAAAATCCCCCTTACGCCTGTAGCAAAGACTTATACTACTGTAACATTCTACCTCTAGCTTCTCATCCTGGGAGGCCAGTTTAAATTCCTCGATGGCCTCATCTGTCAATTCCTGTTCCATGAAAGCAACACCAAGATTATAGCGGCTCTCATAATCCGCTTTATCGACTTTTTCTTCTACGGTCTTTCTAAACTCTGAGACAATATCAGTCAGCTCTTTCTCAATACTTGCGGTATCCCCATTATGCTGCTGATGGAAAATGACCTTTATAGCCTCCAGTTCTTCATCTATCTTCTCTGTAAGATCAAAATATTTTCTCACACTTACCTCTCGATAAACAAGAGGAATAATATCTGTTTCAGCAAAAACATCAGCAGCAGTGAGCTTCTCCTCAATCTGTTCTTCCCGCGATCGGCGAGATAAGCCTCTAATTGCTGCCTCTGACACCTCTCCAAATAATTCAGTCTCTTTCTCAGAAACCTTCTCGACTCGCTTAATAATTTCTTCTTCCTTTACTCTGGATGAGATGCTTTTGAGTTTGTCAATTTTCTGACCTATTTTTAGATTCTCAGGAAATTTTAATCTTAAATTCTCCAGAATTCTCTTAGCATTTCTAATTAATCCTTGCTCAATATACAAATCAGCTTTGGCCAAATTCACTTCTATTACTTTGTTCTTCTCATCAACAATAACCAGAGGTTGATCCTCCCCTGCTGCTTCATCTGAAACTCCTAGTTCATTTCTTAACTCCTGGTACTGAATATGATATTCTTCAACCTCAGGACAGATGTTTAAAAGTTCTCCTAAAATAGAAAACGATTTCTCCTTTAGATTTTTCTTCTTGTATTCTTCTAAAATTACCTTATAAACAATTTCAAGGTTCTTTTTCTGGCCTTTAATTTCATAAATGGAGGCCAATTTCTCCAGTGTACTTAGATGGTCTCTCCTAGCAGCCAGAATAAGACCAAGGAGACCAATGGCCTTCTCTTCTTTTTGTTTTCGAATTAATGTGTCAACCAGAGGCTCATAAAGTTCAAAAACCTGGTTAAAGTTCCCCTTTTTAATATAAATTCTTCCCAATTTAACTCTTGCTTCCACTTCTTTGGGCCGGATTGAGATTATCCTGGAGAAAATTTCTTCTGCATCTTTGAAGCCTTTATCTTCAAAATAAAGGTTGCCTAGAAGATAGAGAGCTTTTATATTATCCTTGTCTTTTTGGAGTATTTCACTCACTAAATCTAAGGCCTCTTTCTTTTTGTTTTTTCTTTTGAGTAGGTCGATAAGATTTGCTAGAGTTCTTGAATGATCTCCACTTAGCACTCTGGCCTTATTAAGGATATCCTCTGCTTCCTTAAGTTCTTTAGTATGTATCTTAAATTCAGCTACTTCATTGAGCTCTTCCACCGCCTGGTCAATAAGCTTTTCCTTCGTATAAAGTTCTGCCAAAGATAACCTTGACTCAATATCACTGCTGTCTAATTTAAGCAGTTTTTCGTACACAGAGATAGCTTTTTTCGATTTGTTGTTCTTCTTCAAATTTTGTGCTAGTTTACGATATTCTGTCTTTGCTTCAGAAATAAATCCTCGATCGCAGTAGAAATCGGCCAATTTTCTCGCCGAATCATAATCGTCAGGATCAAGTCTCGTAATTCTTTTATAAATTGCGATCGATTTAGAATATAACCCCTTTTCTCCATAATAAATGGCAATTTTTTTTAACTCTTCAATAGCTTTATTTTTTTTGCCCGATTTTAAATACAGATCACCGATGATATTTCTGATAGAAATATCCTGCTCATCTCCAGTTAACAGCTTTATGTATTCGTCAATAGCCTCCTGAAATTTTTCCTTTTTTACGTATTTTTCCGCAAGCGCTTCGATCCTGGCTCTTTCTTCTTTAGAAATCATATTTCCTTCTCATTCGCAAGATTAAATGTAAGCCTATGAAAGGCAGTAGGCCCCATATTTTTCAAAGCCTTAAAATGCTCTCTTGTCCCATATCCTTTGTTTTTTGAAATGGCATAGCCTTCATATATTGTATCCATATGAGTCATCATTTTATCCCTGAGAACCTTTGCGATGATTGAAGCTGCAGCAATCGAAATGCTTTTTCTATCCCCATGAGGCAATCCTATTTGTAGATAATTTACATCATTTAGGCTACAGCCGTCAACTAAAAGAAAATCTGGTGCCTTAGTCAAATTCTGAACAGCTCTTCTCATAGCTTCTAAGGAAGCCCAAAATATATTTTCTTTATCAATCTCAATATTTGTCGTCAAGCCGATCCCTATAGAACTGGCATGGGTTAAGATTAACTTAGCCAACCTTTCTCTTTTTTGGGGAGAGATGAGTTTGGAATCATTAATTTCCTCAATCCACTCTTTTTTTTTCCCCCTTATAAGCTTACTTGGAAAAATTACTGCACTAGCAACAACAGGCCCCAAGAGAGCTCCCCTTCCAGCTTCATCTACCCCTGCAACAGCCTTAAATCCTTTCCCAATCATTTCCTTTTCTATCTTAAAATCTGGCACCTTCCTCGCCTCGCTGAATACAGAGTTGAGCAGATCTGAAAAAAAGTATCACTACAACGTAAAACTACTATGTTTAGTCGAACTTTTTCCTAAAAAAAATTAATAAATATTTTTCTTGCTATCTTGCCTCTTTAAGCTTGGCTGCTTTGCCCTTAAGTTTTCTAAGATAGTACAATTTTGCCCTTCTTACTTTTCCTATTCTTACAACTTCTATTTTTTTAATCATTCTGGAATGAAGAGGAAAAATTCTCTCTACTCCAATGCCAAAAGAAATTTTCCTGACTGTGAAAGTAGCACCTGGACCAGAACTTCTTTTGACAATCACATCTCCTTTGAAAACCTGAATCCTCTCCTTGTTCCCTTCTCTGATAATAACATGAACCTTGACCGTATTTCCTACCTTAAACGAATCTAAATCTTTTTTTATTTGTTTTTCTTCAACTAAATCTATCAAGCTCATTATTCATTCCTTTCTTTTCTGTTTTTAGTTCCTCAAGAATCTTCTTATCCTCCAGAGATAATTCTCTGTTATTCAGAAGATCAGGTCTCAAAAGCCATGTCTTTTCCAAAGATTTTTTTCTTCGCCAGAATTCAATCTTTTTATGGTCTCCAGAAAAAAGAACTTCGGGAACTTTCAAGCCTCTGAAATCACGAGGCCGTGTGTATTGAGGAAAATCAAATAAATCCTCAAAGAATGTATCCTGTTCAACAGATTCCCTCTTTCCCACAACTTTGGGAACAAATCTAGATACAGCATCAACAATAACAACAGCCGCAGGCTCTCCTCCTGTGAGAATATAATCTCCAATCGAAATCTCGTCAGTGGCTAAGTACTGAATCACTCTCTCATCAACTCCTTCATAACGACCGCAGATAAGAATGATTTGAGGAAGCTGAGCTAACTTCTCTGCTAGACGAAAGTCAAACTTCCTTCCCTGAGGAGAAAGTAGATAGATGGGTGTTTCCTCCTCACGTTTTATTTTCTTAACTGCAGCAAAGATCGGCTCAGGTTTAAGCACCATTCCCTGACCACCGCCAAAGGGACGATCATCCACCTGATTGTGCTTGTCAAGGGCAAAATCTCTTGGATTATGAACTTTTACCTCTACAAACCCCTTTTCCAGCGCCTTGTTTATTACACCTCCAGAAAAAACACTCCGGAATATATCAGGGAATATAGTAATTATATCAAATCTCATTCAAATCTAAAAGCCCCTCTGGAGGGTCGATAATGACCTCCCTCTTTTTTATGTTTACCTCAAGGCAAATGGACTTGCTAAAGGGAATGAGTATTTCCTTGCTGCCCTTTTCTATGACTAAAAGATCATTCTCTTTAATACACAATAAATCCCTAACAATGCCAATTTTTTCGCCGCTTTTTGTAACAACAGAACAACCACAGATCTTGTAGAAATAGAAATTGCCTCTCTCTAGAGGCAAAAGATCCTCTTCTGGAAGCAGAATCTCTTGCCCTACAAGTTCTCGCGCCTGGTTTATAGTGTGGAATCCCTCGAGTTTTAAAATATAAAAATTTTTATAGGGGCGAATATATTCAACCTGAAACTCTTCCAGGACCTCTTTTTTTCTACAAAATACCCTTAAAAAAAAAAGGCGTCTGCGTCTGAGAAAGGGTAAAGTAGAGCTTTAGCCTTAGTTCGCCTCTCTTTCCTTGGATCCTTACAAGTTTTCCTATGCTTACCAAATTATCCTTTTTCGATTATCTCGAGATTAAATCTCCTTTTCAGCTTCATTCCTGCAGCACCAAGAATTACTCTGATGGCCCGAGCGGTTCTTCCTTGTTTGCCAATGACCTTACCTAAATCGTCCGGTGCAACCTTTAGTTCTAAAATCGTGGTCTGCTCCCCTTCTAACTGGGAAACATGTACTTTATCCGGACTGTCAACTAATGCTTTGGCAATCAATTCTACGAGTTCTTTCACTGTAACCTCCTTTAAGCTTTGTTAATTAGAAAGTTTATCTGACCTAGAAACTTTATATAAAAGAGATTGAACCGTTTTAGAAGCTTGAGCTCCTCTCTCTTGCCAATAATTTGCTCTCTCTATATCCACTTTTATTCCCGGGGGATCCTTTAAAGGGTCATAATATCCTATGATTTCCTTTGCTTTGCTGTCTCTTGGTTTTTTTGAATCGATCACAACTATTCGATAAAAAGGCCTCTTCTTTGCTCCTAACCTCATCAGACGAATTGACATCATTTTCTGTCTTCTCTTTTTGTATTTAAATGATTAGTGATAGTATATAAATTTTCATCAGAAGTCAACTGTTTTTAATGAGATACTGGGAGGGAAGAGAGAAGCTTTTGAAAGTGAGATTTCTTAATCATTTTTTTCATTTCAAAAAACTGCTTCAATAACTGGTTTACTTCGGAAACCGGCCTCCCGCTTCCTCTTCCAATTCTCGCCCGACGGCTTCCGTTGATAATCTTTGGATTTTCCCTTTCCCTGACAGTCATAGAGTTGATGATTGCTTCAAAATAAAGAATTTTTCTATCATCAATATTCATCTTAGAAACATTCTTGAAAACCCCACCTGTTGGCAATAAGTTCAAAAATTGGGACAAAGACCCCATTTTTTTTAACTGAGTCAATTGCTTTTGGAAATCTTCGAGTGTAAACTCCTGCTTTCGAAGTCTTCGAGCAAGTTCTTCGGCCTCTTTTAGATCAGTCTCCTTCTCTGCTTTCTCAATCAAGCTTATCACATCTCCCATACCGAGGATTCGAGAGGCCATGCGGTCCGGATGAAACACTTCGAATTTATCGAATTTTTCCCCAACCCCAACGAATTTTATGGGCTTCCCTGTGACTGAAACAATGGATAGAGCTGCCCCGCCACGTGCATCCCCATCCAGCTTGGTCAATATTATGGAAGTCAATCCGATCTTTTCCTCAAATAACTGCGCACTCTTCACTGCATCTTGACCGGTCATGGAGTCTCCGATATAGATGACTTCTGTCGGGTTAAGAATATCTCTTAGCATTCGCAGTTCTTCCATCAGCTCTTCGTCTATATGGAGTCTTCCTGCAGTATCAAGGACGAGAGGGTCATACCCTTGGTTCTTTGCATGCTTGACAATATCTTTTAAGATTTCATGAGGAGAATCCACCTGTTCCTTTGATAATTCATAGAAGGGAAGGTTGAGCATTTGGCTAATCATCTTTAACTGTTCTTGGGCAGCCGGTCTTTTCAGGTCAAAAGATACAAGAAGCGGATTCTTTTGTAGATTTTTGACCCACTTCGCTAGCTTACCACAGGTTGTCGTTTTTCCTGAACCTTGAAGTCCCACCAGCATGAAAATAGAGGGTGGAGAGCTTGAAAAATTCAGCTTTTTTTCTTCCTGGCCTAGAATACCTGTAATCTCATCCCTAACAATCTTTATGACTTGTTGAGATGGCATAAGACTGAGCATGACCTTCTCATCCAAAGCTTTCTCTTTTATCTTTGCCTCAAAATCTTTCACAACGCGGTAATTGACATCCGCCTCAAGGAAGGCCATGCGCAACATCCTAAGCACCTCGTCCAAGTTTTTCTCTGTAATTTTCCCTTCGCCACGAAGGAATTTCATAACTCTTTGGAGTCTGTCTGACAATTGATCAAGCATTTTGTCTCTCTAATTCATTGATATTTCATATGTTAAGCGAAACATTAACATGAAGTCAAATTAACTCAGTTAATCGGTTAGCCTGTTATCCGGTTAGTCGGTTAGTAAGAAAATCTAATTTGGAAAGGTTAACAGATTAACTGACTAACTGATTAACTGACTGACAGGTGGACTTGACATTTTTCCGTATTACAATTAAGGTATTACTAATTTTTCCTGTTCTGTTAGAGGTGAAAACAATGGAATCTAAGATAGATTATAAAGAAATAATCAAACTCATAGACCTCCTTGAAGAGAGAAATCTCTCGCAATTTGAACTGGAAGTCGAGGGACTCAAAATAAAGATCAGTCGAAATCAACCCCAAGTATCTTCTCCAGAAGCTCCACCTATACTCCCAACCTCCTCTGAATCCGAAGAAAAATCAAATCCTCTCTCTCTAGAACCCATCCGGGAGGATAATAAAAATAATTTTCACTGTATAAGCTCTCCTATGGTCGGGACCTTTTACAGCGCCCCAGATCCCTCTTCCGCTCCCTTTGTCGAAATCGGAGATAAAGTCGAGAAAAACCAAACTCTTTGCATTATCGAAGCCATGAAGCTGATGAATGAAATCGAATCCGACATAGACGGCATTCTAGAAGAAATCTATGTCCAGAATGGAAAGCCAGTCGAATACGGAAAAAAGCTATTCGCTATCAGACCACTTGATTAATCTCCCATGTTCTCAAAAATTCTAATAGCCAACCGCGGTGAAATCGCCGTGCGAATAATCCGCTCGGCAAAAGAACTGGGCTTAAAAACCGTAGCCATCTATTCTGAGCCTGACAGAAAATCCCTCCATGCCATGCTCGCCGATGAGAAAATCTGTATAGGACCTGCAAAGGCTTCTGAAAGCTACCTCAACATACCTAATCTTCTGAGTGCGGCAGAGATAACAAAGGCTGACGCCATTCATCCCGGCTATGGATTCCTTGCCGAAAATCCTCGTTTTCCGGAAATCTGCGAGAGCTCTGGGATAACCTTTATCGGCCCTCCTGCATCTATCATGAGGCTCCTGGGAGACAAAAACAGAGCCCGTCAAGAGATGAAAAAAGCTAAATTGCCAATCATCCCAGGTAGCAATAAAGTCATCGCGGACATATACGAGATGAAAAAAACCGCTCAAAAAATTGGCTATCCTGTTATCCTTAAGGCCGTGTCTGGTGGTGGAGGCAAGGGCATGAGGATTGTTCGTTCAGGTACCCGAATGGAAGAGCAATTTTCCATCGCCCAGAGTGAGGCTAAAGCCTCCTTCGGGGACTCTTCGATCTATCTAGAAAAGTATATCCAGGGAGCACGGCATATCGAGATCCAAGTTATCCGCGGCAAAAGCGGAGCCGTTCTTGCCTTTGGCGAAAGAGAATGCTCAATCCAAAGAAAACACCAGAAATTATTAGAGGAAACACCTTCTCCCTTCATCGATGAAAAATTCCGGAGGAAAATCATCAAATCTGTCGAGGATGCCGCCCATTTTATAGGCTATCAGAGCTTGGGAACATTTGAATTCTTGGTGGATGCACGGAAGAAATTTTATTTCATGGAAGCCAACACTCGTGTCCAGGTCGAACACCCGATCACAGAAATGGTCTATGGTATTGACCTTATCAAAGAGCAGATCAAAATAGCCGCCGGTGAAAAGCTCTCCCTTTCTCATGATTTAAGATTGAACGGCCATAGCATAGAATGCCGCATTAATGCTGAAGATTCGAAAACTTTCATTCCTTCTCCAGGAAAGATTGACTTTCTGGTTCTTCCAGGCGGGCAAGGAATCCGAGTGGATTCTGCTGCCTACTGTGGCTGGAATATCCCACCAGACTATGACTCACTCGTGGCTAAAATCATAGCAACGGCTCCCACCCGTATAGAAACAATCAAAAAAATACGGACTGCCTTAGAGATGACAACCATTGTGGGCATAAAAACAAACATCCCTCTTCACTTGAATCTTCTCTCCAATTCAGACTTCATCAAAGGGAACTACGACATCCAGTTTATGGAAAAACTCCTTTCTAAAAAAAACTAAACATTAATTAAAATATTTGGTTCTTCTCCCAATTAGTTGATGCAAAGGGTTCGAGGATTCAAGGGTTCAAGGATTCAAGTGTTTTTTTTGTAGCGATTTAGTAAGTGCTTTGAACATCCTCTCAACCTCTCCTATTCCCTCCTGTGTAAACTTTTAATTCTTTGTAATTCTTAAGTATTTCACTCGAATCCCTGACCCCTTGAATCCTTATGATCCTACCAACTCTTTTGGAGATGATCCAAATATTTAACAAATTAACAGACCAACTGACTAACTGAACTGATGAGATTGCCACGCTCCTTTCGGTCACTCGCAATGACATCGCCGCCTGTCTTGCAAGCGAAGCGTTGTCTTGCCGCCTGAAGGGCTTTGTCTTGCCAATTTATGTTGTCTTGCCGCCCGGAAGGGCTTTGTCTTACCTATCTTGCTTTTCTTGCTTGTTTATTTAACGGTTTAAACGGACTAAACTTTGCTTTTCGTTCCCGTTCTTCTCGCTCAAATAAATCGTTACCTTGAATTCGCCAGCATTATCGGCCACAACATTCTCGTTTACGCCAAGAAATAGGTGTCCTTTCATTGGCATTGTAACCCTATTTTCTGATCCGATATAAAACAATTCGATCAGCTCATTACGAATCTCTTCTCCGGTTTCTTCATCGACTTCGACAGAAATAAGAAGATAAACTTTTCCAATCAATGCTCCAATGTTTTTATCCTGAATGGGTTGCTGGAAGGTCTGTAATGGATATCCATCTGGATCGCAGTAGGCCATCGGATTTCCTCTCTGGAGAGAAATCCCGCCAGAAGCCCTAAAATAGATTTCCTGGCCGTCCTCAATGTCTAGACCTGTATCTGTCCAATCAACATTGCTCAACACAGAAACTTGAATACTTCTTTCGCGTCCAAACACTGAACCATTCTCTTCTTTAGCATTTAAAGAAAGAAAGAAGCAAGACAAAAAGGCAAGACAAAAAGGCAAGACAAAAAGGCAAGACAAAAAGGCAAGAAATTTTTTTCCTTTAGCGGAATAGACGGAATTGTTTTGAGTTTTGAGTTTTGAGTTTTGAGTTTTGAGTTTTGAGTTTTGAGTTTTTATCATCTCACTTCTTTCTGCTTCCCAAGCTGCAGCACATCCACCATCTGTTGATGGATCAAACTGTTTGTTGCTAAAGCCTCAGACCCAAAGATTCTAAATCCTCCATTCTGAAAATCAGAAATTCGACCTCCTGCTTCTCTTACAATCAGGGCTCCTGCTGCTACATCCCATGGACTGAGTATCAAAGTTTGTGACGAGATCAACCGCACCTTTAAAAAAAATCTCTCGGGGTACATCTATATTTTCCTTAAGCATACGCCCAGCTTTCTGAGCGGCCTCTCTTGCAGCATTAAAGTATTTATCCATGTTCCTGATCATTCAATATTACCAACTCCTCAATATTCTAGCAACAACTAATACGGTTTATCGTGATAAACCAGATGAACGGAATTGGTTTGCGATTCAAAACTTTTTGCCTTTTTATACGTATTATAATATGATATTGGAGTCATAAAGGGACAAAATATGAACGAGAAGAAGAACTCCAAGAAAAGAAAAACAATAATCCGTATTATCAAGGGAAAGAGAATGAACGAGAAGAAGAACTCCAAGAAAAGAAAAAAAACGATCCTCATTGCTGCTGGAATCATCTTAATTGCACTTATCATATTCTTCAATTTCAAGTCGCAAAGGGAAAAAGCTATAAAGGTGACTGTAGAAAAAGTCACAAGACAAGATTTAACTTCCAAGATCTCTGCATCGGGAGAGGTCAAACCCAAAAAAAATGTTAACATCAGTGCCCATATTCCCGGAAGAATTATCATAATCGGTGTGCAAGAAGGGCAAAGAGTCAAGACAGGCGATTTTCTCTTGAAACTTGAGTCAACACAATACGAAGCGAATGCTGACAGAGACCGAGCCCGTATTCAATCTTCTAAGGCGGATCTTATCAGAGCTGAGGCTATATTAAAAAAAGATAAACTCTATTATGAAAGGTATAAGAAACTTTTTGAGGAAGATCTAATCTCCAGCGAACAGCTGGAAGCTGCCAAAGCTCAGTATGATGTTTCTAAAGCTCAACACGAAGCCATCCTCTTCCAAATCAAGCAAGCCGAAGCCTCTCTCCAAAGCACCCTAGATAATCTACAGAAAACTGTCTACAACTCCCCAATAGATGGAATCATCACCAGCCTTAGAGTAGAAGAAGGAGAAGTCGCCTTAGTCGGCACGATGAATAATCCAGGCACTGTCCTGATGACAATTGCTGACCTCTCGGTGATGGAAGTTGAGGTTGAGGTCGATGAAACAGATGTTGTAGGCCTTAAAATCGGGCAACTGTCTGAAGTAAGGGTAGATGCTTTCCCAAACAAGACTATTAAAGGAAAAGTTACAGAAATCGGAAGCTCTGCTCTACTAAAGCTTACTTCCTCTGAAGAATCTAAGGATTTTAAAGTCGTCATAACTTTGGAGAACCCTCCAGAAAATCTGAAACCAGGTCTCTCAGCTTCTGCAGATATCATAACGGCTGAAAAAAAAGATGTCCTAGCTATCCCGATTTCAGCTTTAGTGTTAAGAGAAAAAGAAGCGGAAGATCCAGAAAAAAAGGAGAAGCAAGAAGAAGGGGTGTATCTCATTGAAGAAACCCGGGCTAAATTCTCCCCTGTGCAAAAAGGAATCATAGGAGAATTGATGTTAGAAATAATCTCTGGCCTTGAAGAAGGGCAAAAGATTGTTATCGGGCCCTACAGCGCGCTACGCCAGCTCAAGGATGATATGTTGACAAAACCAGAAGAAAAGAAGGAACAATAACAATGAACTCCCAAAACAACATTATTATCTCTACCGAGAATCTCTGGAAAATCTATCAATTGGGAAATCAGCAAGTCAACGCTCTTTGTGGTGTCACATTCACAGTAGCCCGCAACGACTTTTTGGCAATCATGGGTCCCTCTGGTTCTGGGAAATCAACAATCATGAATCTCATAGGCTGTCTAGATACTCCCTCCAAGGGAAAATACTACCTGAGCGGAAAATTGGTCAGCGAATTAAGTGAAAACGAACTTGCTTACATCCGGAATCGTGAAATCGGGTTTGTTTTTCAAGTCTTCAATCTTCTTCCACGAGCCACAACTTTTCACAACGTGGAGCTCCCTCTTATCTACAAAGGAGCAAGAAAGAAAGAAAGAGAGGAAAAAACACGAAAAGCGCTGAAAATGGTAGAGATGGATCACAGGATGGATCATCGTCCCTCTGAACTCTCGGGAGGTGAAAGACAGAGAGTCGCTATTGCCCGCGCCCTTGTTAACGAACCTTCCATCCTTCTGGCAGATGAGCCCACAGGAAATCTTGACTCGAAAACAGGAGGGGAAATTCTCAATCTCTTCCATAAACTCCATTCCCAGGGAAATACAATTATAATAGTCACTCATGACAGGGATATAGCACGGATGGCACAGAGGATTATCTTCGTAAAAGACGGAAAGATTGAAAGGGAAGAAAGAAAAGGGGAGTAAAACATGAATTTCTTCAATCGTTTTCAGGGAATATTCCTAAGTCCGCAACAAACTTTTAAAGCAATTTCAGAAAGACCCATCTGGCTCGATGCACTGATCATTCTCCTTATTGCAATAGCGCTTTTCTCTTACATAACCGCCCCTTATACTAATAAAGATAGCATTCAGATGTTTGAAAATAACATTAAACTCAAGGAAAAGATAGGGGAAGAAAGGTTCAACCAGATGCTCGAGGACTTCAAGAATCCTTCTCAGACCAGGGTAATTATTCGCTCATTTTTCATAGTTCCCATCTCAAGCGTTATAGGATTTTTAATCTCCAGCTTGATTATCCTGGGCCTTGGACGCCTTACATCCACAGAAGGGAAATTTGTTTATATTTTTTCTGCTTTTCTTTATGCCAATTTCATCGATAAGATCCTAGGCAATGCTGTACGGCTATTCCTTGCCGTAAGCCGCAAATCTGTAATGCAGAACACAACTAGCTTGGCCCTTTTCTTTCCGAAGCTTGAAATAACTTCTCCTGCCTTCCTGATATTAAGCCAGGTTGATTTCTTCCAGCTCTGGCTTTTCGGAATCTTTGGGTTTGCACTAGCCTATATTTTTAAGATCGAGTTAAAGAAAGCCCTTTTCATTTCTTACGGTTTTTGGCTGTTAAAAAGCGTTTTTTACATCGCAATAATTCGTTTAAGCATGAGCCTTACAGGTCTGGGATAAATCCAACATATAAACGGTCTATTCCGTTATAAATTATATTCATGAATAATATCTGGCCTCAAGGGAGCTTTGATAAGATTCCTTTTTCTAAACTTCTTTTCCATATTTGGCACTCAGAAAGATCCGGCCGGTTGGAAATTAAAAAAGGCACAGCCGAAAAAAGGCTGGATTTTAAAAAAGGAAATATTATCATAGAAAAGGACTCATTTGACGGGAAATTTTTCTTCAAGACATTAATCGAAAAAAAGATTTTGAATTCTTCTTCTTTAAAAAAATGTGAAAACTTTTCTGCTAAAAATAAGACCTCCTTGATGAAAGCTTCAATTGAACTCGGCATTCTTTCCCCTTCACAGCTATGGAAATTCATGGAAGATTTTATAAAAGAAGATTTTTTTCCTCTTTTTGATTGTTCTCAGGCTGAATATTTCTTTGATCAAAAACACCTTCTGCAAGAAGCATTCATTCTATTCAGTATTTCTACCCTAAACCTTATCCTTCAGGGTGTGCGCCAGATGCAGAATTTCGACCTCATCAAATCCCATATTCCTCAAGGGACTGAGCCTCTCCAGATCCTCTCGCCTGACAATTTGAACAAGGTTAATCTTGAACCTCCCGAAGAATACCTTTTTAATTTAATTGCCAATAATAAAAATTTAAAAGACATCTATGATTTTAGTGAACTCGGGAAAAAAGAAACCCAGAAAATTGTTTTCGTATTTTTCTGCTTGGGCGCATTGGGACTTCCTCAAATGAAAACCCAAAGCCAATCTCCCCAGGAATTTTCTCCTGCTGAAGTCTATAAAATCCTAGATGCATTCAACAACAAATGTTCCTACATCTTCAAGTATATTTCGAAGGAAATCGGTCCTGTCGCATTAAATGTCTTAGAAAAATGTATAGAAGACACAAAACCTAACATCTCTCCCTTTTTCCAGAATATCAAACTCGGATTGGATGGAAGAATTGAAACAAATTCAATTCTGAAAACCAACATTAGTGTCCCAGGCAAAAAAAACCAACGGACCCTTCTCAGGGACCTGAATGAGATTCTTGCTGCGGAGATTCTGGCTGTGAAAAAAACCTTGGGAAATGACCATGAGTCAATGCTTGTTAAAAACCTTGAAAAAATCGGGGAATTGAATTGAAAAGAAAACAGATCCTGGCTCTTTTGATCTTCATCACTCTTCTCGTCTTATTATTTCTGATCAAAATTGGAATCTGAAGCAAAAAACCTCCTGTTAATCCTGGGCCCTACAGGGGCTGGCAAAAGCAATACAGCCATCAAGCTCGCCAAGAAATTTAATGGAGAAATCATCAATTGTGACTCAATGCAAGTCTATAAAGGCTTTGATATAGGAACAGACAAGATTCCTTTCGAAAAGAGAGAGAATATTCCTCATCATTTATTAGATATAGTAAGCCCTTCTACTCAATTCACTGCTGCTGACTTCGCCAAATTAGCCTTAAAAGCTACAGAATCGATTCTGGAGAAGAAAAAACTGCCTATCATTACAGGAGGGACCGGTTTATATTTCAAGGCTTTGCTCGATGGCCTTTTTCCAGAAGGCAAAAGAGATCCTCTAGTCCGGCAGAGACTTCAAAAGGAAGCTCAAGATAAGGGCATTGAAAGCTTGAGAAAAAAGCTTATGGAAGTCGATCCAAGCTACTGTAAAAAAATTGGAAAGAACGACAGAATACGCATAATCAGGGCGTTAGAAGTTTTCACTATAACTAAAAAACCTCTCTCCGAACACTTCGAAAACACTATTTCTTTTGTCAAAGATTTTAATATAATAAAAGTTGGGTTAAAATTGGAAAGACAAGTTCTCTACGAAAAAATCGAAGATAGAATTGATAAGATGTTTGAAAGAGGTATTGTCATGGAAGTGCAAAATCTTCTGGGGGAAGGAGTCAAAGAAAACTCCCCGCCTTTCCGTGCCCTCGGTTACAAACATATCCTAAAACTTCTAAATAAAAAAATTTCACTCGAAGAAGCTGTCTATCTGACTAAAAAAGAGACACGTCACTATGCCAAAAGGCAGATGACATGGTTCAGAAAAATGAAAGGTATCAAATGGTTTTCTCCCGCTGACTTTTCTTCCATAACAGAATATGTCAAAAACAGTATAAAATAAAAATGGAAAAAGCTATCCTTATCAATCTAGCCACTAACAAAAAAGAAAAAGATACAGCTGAAGAATCCATGCTAGAATTAAAGGGATTGGCCCAAACTGCTGGTGCACAAGTTGTCCAAGAAATATTTCAGGCACGTCCTAAAATAAGCCCAAAATACTTCATAGGAAAAGGAAAAGTCTCAGAAATTAGTTGTTTAAAAGATGAGCTCCAGGCTAACCTCATCATTTTCGACAACAATCTCACTCCCATCCAACAACGAAATCTGGAAGACGAGATTTCAGGCAAAATCATTGATAGAACACAACTTATACTGGACATATTTGCTCAGAGGGCCAGAAGCAAAGAGGGCAAGCTCCAGGTTGAACTTGCTCAGCTCAACTATCTTCTTCCCAGGTTGTTGGGAAAAGGGCAGGCTCTTTCCCGCTTAGGGGGCGGTATTGGCACACGCGGTCCGGGAGAGAAAAAACTTGAAGAAGACAGGCGTAGAATCCAGGATAGAATATCAAAAATAAGAAAGGATATCTTTAAGGTTCAAAGACGTCGAGCCAATCAAAGAAAAAGCCGAAAGAAAGGCCCTATTCCTCTCGTTTCTCTGGTGGGATACACGAATGCAGGAAAATCCACGCTATTCAACTGCCTATCGAAGGAAAAAATGTTAACATCTTCCCAGCTTTTTGCCACACTGGATCCTGTTCTCCGCCGGATCACTTTTTCTGACGGACTCTATTTTTTCTTGAGTGATACCGTTGGTTTTATTAAAAAACTGCCGGTTGCGTTGATCGAAGCCTTCAAGGCAACACTTGAAGAGATTAAAGAAGCTGACTGTATCTGTCACATGATAGACACGACCTCCTCTTATTATGACAGTCAAGTTGAAGCAGTGGAGAATATTCTTTCAGAGCTTGGGGTAGTCGATATCCCTATCATTAAAGTTTTTAATAAGATTGATCTTTTACCAAACAAAACACAGCTTTTAAAGAAAAACACACGGCCCAACAACATGGCTGTCTATGTTTCAGCAAAAACCGGAGATGGAATCCAAGCTCTTAAAGAAAATATTCGTTCTATTCTCTTTAAAGGCCTAAAAATTTTTTATCTGAGTATTCCCAGATCAGATAAAAAAATAATACCCTCTTTCCCTAAATGGGCTATTGTGTTAAAAAGTAGAGAAAATGGTGATTATTCTGAATTAAAAATAATGGCCGATCCTAAATCGGTTTTAAATTATTTGCCATACATAAAAAAAGGAGAAAAAAATTGTTGAAAAGAACATTCTATGTTTTTTTATTGTTTACATTGTTGTTTTGCTCATGTGCAACATATCAACCCCCACCTCCTTCTCTTTACATAGACAACCTACCTCAATCCATCGTGTCAGAACTTTCTCTAGATGAGAGGATTCTTGTAGAAGACGCCTGGAAAAATCTAAAACAAGGGAAAGGGGATAAAGCAAAAAAAATATTTTCCAGACTGGACGTAAAAAGTCCTTTCTACTATGCAGGTTTAGGCTATACTTATTTTATTCTCAATGAATTTCAAGTCGCTGAGGAATTTTTTAAAGCAGCCCTAAAATACCACCCGGATATGGCCCTCGTCCATTTAGGGCTTGCACAGATTTATCAGAAGGAAGGTCTTGGAGACCTAGCATTCGCTGAATTCAGGGAAGTCCTTAAAAAAGAGCCAGAACACACCTGGGTCAAACCAAAATACGAAACTCTCAAAAACATAAAAACACAGGAATCATTGAACGACGGAAAAGCTTTTCTCTCCGAAGAAGATACAGAAAGGAGTAAAGCATCATTCCTAAAAGCTCTCTATTATTCTCCTGACTCAACAGAGGCTCATCTCGCCTTGGCCGATATCTACAAAAAGGAAAATCGGCCCCAAAATGCTCTGGTTCACTTAAAAGCCGCCATTTCAAATGATCCTCAGAATAAAGAAATATTAAAAAATTATGCTGAAACACTCTTTCAAGCAGAAGAGAATAAAAAAAGCCTTGAAATCTACGAAAAATTGCAAAAGTTGGAACCAGACAATCAAAAAATCAGGGAGCGGCTTGGAACCCTTAAAAACAGGTTAGGAATTTTTGAACTCCCAAGCCAATATAATGCGATTCCATCCTCAGAATCTATCTCTAAAGAAGAAATCAGTGCCCTCTTAGGAGTCAAATTCAAAGACATTCTGGATGAACCTTCCGGAAAACCATTGATAATAATCGATATAGCAACATCCTGGGCATCAAAATTTATCCTGAAAATGACTTCTTTAGGTATTCTTGATGTCTATCCGAATCATAATTTCCGACCTAAAAAAATTATCACCAGAGCTGAAATGGCAGAAACACTTATTCGCCTCATCGATCACTTGAAAAATAAAGGTTACAGATTCATCCAGCAGATCCCGCCAGAAAAAATCCAGATCATTGATGTCTCTCCAGACAATTTTTACTATCAGCCGATTATCCTCATAATTTCCTACGATATAATGACCCTCACCATGGATAAAACTTTCAAGCCGGATTTTCCAGTCTCAGGGCAGGAAGCCATAAGGCTATTTGATATAATCTTAGCCTTGATAAAATAAGTTCAATATTCAAAATTTGGATTTTGGTGCTTTTTTGGAATTTGGATTTTGGGATTTGGATATTTTTAAACCATTCGAAATTGGCGTAACATAATTGACTTCGAGATAATTACTCATACAATATAGATAGAAAGCAGAATTGTTGAATGCCAACACAACATAAAAAACGCATATTCACAGTCCCTAACCTCATCAGCATGACAAGGATTTTGCTTATCCCCGTCTTCTTTCTTATGATACTCAACCAAAGGGCCTTCGAAGCTTTTGTGGTCTTTCTTCTAGCAATTTCCACAGACGTCCTAGATGGATTTACTGCACGGCTCTGGCATCAAAAAACAAAACTCGGGGCTTATCTTGATCCTACAGCAGACAAATTGCTCATGACTTGCTCCATTATCATTCTTTCTATTCCTTCTCTAAGCATTCCAAACACAATTCCTCTTTGGCTAACAGCTACTGTGATCGGCCGGGATTTATACATAGTCACAGGCGCCTTTATCGCATATAAACTGAGAGGTCAGACTACTTTTAATGCTTCTTTCTTAGGAAAAGCAAGTACAGCCTGTCAGATGGGTGTTCTACTTTCTGTTCTTTATTTTAACTTTATCCAATCTTGTCCCCCATTTCTAGAGTGGTTTTATATATTGACTTTTACTCTGGCTATTCTCTCAGGAGTACACTACACTTACATCGGATATCGCATGGCCTTCCCTGAAACTAAGTGAGGAGTTAGGAGTGAGTAGTAAGGAGTAAACAGGATTTATAAATCATCTCCTTTTTTTTCTCCTTACTCCTAACTCCTCACTCCTTACTAGTGTCCTGTCATCTATGTGATGTCGCAAAGATGACCGTCATTCCCGCGGAAGCGGGAATCCAGAAGCCTGAAGTAGCCAGAAATACTGGATTCCCACCTTCGTGGGAATGACGAGTGCCTGATACGATACTTCACGCATGACACGACACTAGGCCACTTTTTATATTTTAGCAATCAGAATTTGTTTGGAATTTGTAATTTGTAATTTGGTATTTGGTATTTTATAGGTTTTTATCAATAAAACCCTTTCTTAAGGTTCTCCAGACTATTTTCAAGTCAAGGGCAGGGGACCAATTTTGAATATAGTAAAAATCATATTCAAGCCTTTTATCGATGGGAGTATCCTGTCTCAATCCATGAACCTGAGCCCAGCCAGTGATTCCTGATTTCACTTTGTGCCTTAGCATATATTTAGGTATCTTTTCCCTGAAATCTTTAACAAAAACCGGCCTCTCTGGGCGGGGCCCGATAAGGCTCATCTCTCCTTTTAAGACATTAATGAGTTGAGGAATCTCATCTATACTGAACTTTCTTAAAAGTTTTCCAATCTTTGTTATTCGAGGATCATCTGGCTTGGTCATAACTGGACCTGTTTTTCCTTCAGCATCACAAACCATAGTCCTGAGCTTGTGCATAATAAATCTTCTCCCATCCAACCCCACTCTTTCCTGGTGATAAAGCACGGGCCCTCTGGAGGTCAATTTTATTAAAAAAGCTACTATGAGCATTAACGGCGAGAGAAAAAACAGAAAAACAACAGATACAGCAATATCCATAGCTCTCTTTACAAATGTCATAATCCCTCGTAAAGGCGGCTCATCGATGCTGATAACAGGAAAGCCATCCAAATCTTCGATTTTTGCTTTTAGAGTGAGGAGCTGGAAAAGATCAGGAATGAGTCTCACCTTCACCGCATATTTATTGACGACTTTAAGGGTTTCAAGAATTTTGGGATAATTGTTCAAATCTAAAGCAACATAAACATCACTGATATCGCCCTCTTCCAGTATTGATTCTAACCTTTCTATAGGGCCAAGGACTTTAATACCCCCGTCAACATCTATGACTTCCCCTTCTCTTTTCTCATCATCCAAAAAGCCTTTAACCACAAACCCCCAATCTTTATATTGAGTAAGCTTCTGGGCAACAGACTTTCCCATGTCTCCTGCTCCTACAATTATCACACTCTGCAGATTCAATCCTTTAGCAAAACGCCTTTTCATGAAGAAATATATTTGATTCCTGAGGAAAGAAATCATAAAGACCACAACCACAAAATAAATGGCAAGAAACACATGGGACATCTTAAATTGCACGCTGAACAAAGGAGCCTTGCCCTGGCTGTAAGCATTAAGATAGCTTAAAACTGCCTGAACAATGAGGATAGTAAAAATAGCATTTAGTGTTACCAAAAAAAAGTCATCAATTTTTGTTCTTTTGAGTCTGGTCCTGTAAAACCCTTGAAGGAAGAAAATTCCAAGGTGCACAATCAGAACAAGAGGAAAAACAGCGACATAAGATTTTATGGAAGGAATGCCTTTATCTGGATCGATAGGGAAAATATATCCATAAAATCGAAAACCGTATGTATAGAAATATGAAGCCAAGATGCCAAATATATCGCTTAAAATAAAGAGACCAATCAGGCGGGTTCGTTTTCTTTTAATCATTTTTAGCTTTTGTAATCATACCATTTTTCCCGGAAATACGCAGAAATTTTTTCTTTAAAAATATCCCGAGAGAACTGCAAAGCATTATCTCTTATAGAAATTTTATTAAACGTGATGTCCTTAAATTTGTCAAGCGCCCCAAGCAGGCTTTGGACATTCAGATATGGAAACAAAATGCCGGTTTTCTCAGGGATGACTGTCTCAGTGGCTCCTCCTCGCCCATAAGCAATCACAGGGACTCCACAGGCTTGGGATTCCAGGGAATTTATCCCAAAATCTTCCTCACCTGGTATGATAAGAGCTTTCGCTCTTTGATAGATGTGCAGGAGGTCCTCTGCTTCTAAAAAACCAAGAAATTGAATATTTGTTTTCGCTTTCCTCTTAAGCTTTTTATAATCCGGCCCCTGTCCTACAATCTTCAGCGGTAATCTTGTGCGGTTAAAAACCTCAATAGCCAGATCTATGTTCTTATAGGGAACCAAGGCAGAAACGATCAAGTAATACTCATCTTCTTGCTCTGTAGGCTCAAAAAATTGCGTATCAACAGGAGGATAAATCACATCTGCATCTCGTCTGTAATAACTATTGATTCTTTGAGCAACACTTTTTGAGTTGGCGATAAAATTGTCAACCCTGTGAGAAGATGACTCGTCCCATAATCTCAAATGATGGATGATCGGCGGGATGAAAATGCGACGTAATAAACCTAATTTATCAGGGGAAAAATACGCATAATACTGATTCCAGGCATACCGCATAGGAGAATGAACATAGCAAACATGAAGGGCATCAGGCCGTGGAATGACGCCTTTCGCCACACAGTGAGAGCTCGATATTATAAAATCATATTCCTGAAGGTCAAAAAGTTCAGCAGCCAGAGGAAACAAAGGAAGATAATGCCGAAATCTTTTCTCCAGGAATGGCAAACGCTGTATAAAGCTCGTTCTTATTTCCCTTTTTTCAATCTCTTCAACCTGGCTTCCAGGAAAATGGAAGAGAGCATAGATCGGAGCTTCAGGAAAGATTTCAGCAAATACTTCAAGAACCTTTTCTCCCCCACGCCGCACAGGGAACCAGTCATGTACCAGGGCAACTCTTGCATTTTCCATTGTGGTTGATTATAAAAGGGGCACAATTTTTTGTCAATCTCAGCAAATCAGTCTATCCGGTTTATCTGGTTTCGTCTGGTTTCGTCATTGCGGGCATAATACTCACAGAGTGGAGCTAATTTCCTTATTTTTAAAGTAACAATACCAATTTAAGTAACTGATTTTATGTTTCTCTGTTAACCCGCGATGTTTTCTATAATCTGCCTTCAATCGCGAAT
>Ga0209979_1000853_pt1 | contig 36979 bp, 31 predicted proteins | sample AnhtaG_FD_183114 | JGI IMG/M metagenome (GOLD analysis project Ga0209979, IMG submission 183114) | Deep subsurface microbial communities from Anholt, Denmark to uncover new lineages of life (NeLLi) - Anholt_01485 metaG (SPAdes) (version 2) | ecosystem: Environmental > Aquatic > Marine > Oceanic...
TCGTCGGCTTCCCGTTCCGCTGCCTGCCACTCCTCAGTCCAGAAGTAGGCTTGACTCTTGTCCACCAACTGCTTGGGGGTGAGCACGACCGTGTCATCCACCACGCTGACCTCAACGTGGTCGCCTTCCTGTATCTCCAATTCCCGCCGAATGGCGACCGGAATAGTGATTTGCCCGAGGCTGGTTACCTTGACCAATGCCGACATAGCCTTATCTCCTTAACTGCGAGGTCTGTAATTTACTATGGTACTAATTTCATTATACAGCTTTTTATCTGAATTGTCAAGATGGCGTTTGCCCACGCATGGCGATGTGGAACTGGACATTCCCTCGGAGGCAAGTTATCATCGTTCGCCGGGATTGTCGCGAGGCTAGCCGCTGTCATCTCGGCTGGGTGCCGGACAGTGTGGACAAAGATATGGAGTATGACCCAATTGACGCACGATTCCTCGGTGCGGTAGGAGTAGTGCTTGAGCCGGGTGGCACCGCGCACTTGGTGGAATAGCTTCGTGGGTCGTTGTGTCATGCGAGTCTCGGCAACTCTGGATTTGTGGAGATAGTGTAGTGGTGATACAATGGTATCACCCAGGAAGCCTGCTCATGCAGAAAAGTTCTGTGGAACTGTATGGTGGCCGCCTTCTCGCCGGCATTTGGCATCACGACAAGAGGGGAGTCACAACATGGCACGACGAAAATCAACCAAAACCAAACGGCCGATTGAATCCTACCGGCATGCCGACAAGGAGCGGGTCAACAACCCGCCCGTGGGCCTGGTGACGCCCGAGACGGACCCCGACGCCGGCCCACGCACCTACGCCTACGACCCGCACCTCGACCCACAACTGCAGTGGGCGGGCAAGGCCGAGCATACGGCCTTTGAAGTGCCCACCGTCTCGCTCCACGTCCACGAGCGCATTGACCCGCGCACCATCATCGAGGCCGTGCGCAAACGCGACGGCGGCCAAGACCAGCAGCTTTCCCTCTTTGCTCTGCTCGAAGAAAACCCGCCCATCCGCCAGGCCATCGAGTTCTACCGCCATAAGCACGGCTGGTCCAATCGCCTGGTCGCCGGCGATAGCCTGCTGGTGATGAACTCGCTGCTGGAAAAAGAGGGGTTGGGGCGCCAGGTGCAAATGATCTACATCGACCCACCCTACGGCATCAAATACGGCTCCAACTTTCAGCCGTTCGTGAACAAGCGCGACGTGAAGGATGGCAAGGATGAAGACCTGACCGCCGAGCCTGAGCAGATCCGCGCCTTCCGCGACACATGGGAACTGGGCATCCACTCCTACCTCACTTACCTGCGCGACCGCCTGCTGCTGGCGCGCGAGCTGCTGCACGAAAGCGGCAGTGTGTTCGTGCAGATCAGCGATGAGAACCTGCATCATATCAGAGAGCTAATGGACGAGGTTTTTCGCACGGAGAATTTCATCTCGGTCATCCAATTCAAAAAGACTGCCTACCAAGAGACAGGTTTTCTGCCGAATGTTTGTGATTTTCTGGTCTGGTATGGCAAGGACAAGAAACGAACAAAGACGCGGACTCTGTATCGCGAGCGATCTTGGAAAACAATTGCTGGTTTCACTTGGCTGGAGGACGAGCAAGGCAAGACGACCAGAGCGCCCAAGGATCCGCGTGATGATCCTCCTCGAACGCGCCGGTTTCAAAGCTCAAACCTAACATCGCAAGGAGCTACGGCTGAAGGATCCGCACCATTCGAATACGATGGTGTCGTTTACGACCTTGGCACGAACAAACACTGGAAAACACACCATCAAGGTCTCATGCAGCTGGCAGATGCAGATCGTCTTTTCCCAGTTGGCTCTACACTAACTTTCAAGAGGTTTCTCGATGATTTTCCTGTCATGGCTTTCAATAACATGTGGGAAGATACAATCAGAAGCACTTTCGCTGCAGATAAGCTGTATGTGGTGGAAACGAACACGAAGGTGGTTGATCGTTGCCTTCTGATGACCACCGACCCCGGCGACCTGGTCTTCGACCCCACGTGCGGCTCCGGCACGACCGCCTACGTGGCCGAGCAGTGGGGTCGGCGGTGGATCACCTGTGACACCTCTCGCGTGGCGCTAACTCTGGCCAGGCAGCGATTGATGACCGCGGTCTATGACTATTACGAGCTGGCCCACCCGAATGAGGGCGTGGGCAGCGGCTTCAACTACAAGACTGTGCCGCACGTCACCCTCAAATCCATCGCCAACAACGAGCCACCCGCGAGAGAAACCCTCTACGACCAGCCCATCGTGGACCGGAAGATCACCCGCGTCAGCGGCCCCTTCACCGTCGAGGCCGTGCCCGCCCCGGCGGTCAGATCGGTGGACGATATCATCGAGACCTCGGAGGTCTGGGGGGACACCTCCGTGGCCCGCTCGGGCGAAACGCTCCGACAGGCCGAGTGGCGCGATGAACTGCTGAAAACCGGCATTCGCGCCAAGGCAGGCCAGCGTATCCGCTTCGCCCGCCTGGAGCCGCTGCCGGGGTGCCGCTGGCTGCACGCCGACGGCGAGACCCGCCCCAGCGACGAAGGTGCGGACTCGGTGCGGGAGGACGCCCCCGCCTTCAACGCGATGCGCGCTGTCGTCTCCTTCGGGCCGCAACACGCCCTGCTCGAACAGCGCCAGGTTGCGAACGCGATTCAAGAGGCGCAGACACTGGTGCCAAAACCCAAACTCGTCATCTTCGCCGCCCTCAAGTTTGACCCAGAAGCCGCCAAGGACATTGACGAGACGCAGTGGCCCGGCGTGACGCTGCTGAAGGCCCAGATGGACGACGATCTGCTCACCCACGACTTGAAGAAGAAGCGTGCGTCGAACGAGTCGTTCTGGCTCATCGGCCAGCCCGACGTGCAGGTCGAGCCTATCACCACAGGGCCCGACAAAGGGAAACTGCGCGTCTCTGTCCACGGGTTCGACTACTTCAACACCAAGACCGGCAACCTGGAATCCGGCGGCGAGAACCAGATCGCCGTCTGGCTGCTGGACACGGACTACGACGGCCGCAGCCTCTTCCCGCGCCAGGTCTTCTTCCCGCTGGCCGGCGCGAAAGAAGGCTGGGCTCGGCTGGCCCGCAACCTCAAGGCCGACATCGACCCCGACCTCATCGAAGCCTATCGCGGCACAGTCCGCTGCCCTTCAGCCCGGGGCAGCACCGTCGGGTGGCGGTCAAGATCGTGGACGACCGGGGCGTCGAGAGCCTGAAGGTGGTGGAGGTGGAATGATGATTGACGAGCGAAAGCTGCAAGAAGCCGTGGAGCGCATCGTCACCGCCGCGCAGCCCAGCCGGATCATCCTGGTCGGCTCCTATGGGCGCGGCGACGCCGACGCCGGCTCCGATCTGGACCTGATGGTGATTGAACGAAACGTAGACAACCAGTACGAGGAGATGATCCGCCTGCGCAAGGCGGTGGGCCACATCGGAACAGGCGTGGATGTGTTGGTCTATTCGGAAGTGGAAGTAGAGGAACGGAAGGATTGGTGCACCAGCCCCATCTATTGGGCGCTGCGGGAAGGGAGAACCCTCTATGCCGCCCAATGAGCCCAAACCAGCCACCCCTGAAGCGCAGGCGCTGTTACGCACGGCAAAACGAGATTGGAAGACCGTTGAAGTGCTGTTACGAGATCCCGACTCGCCGGTCACCAGCGTGTGTTTTCATGCGCAACAGTATCTGGAGAAAGTAATCAAGGCAGTGTTGGTCTCTAACGGGGTCATCTTTCGCCCCACCCACGATCTTGGGGAACTGGCGGACTTGCTCGATCAGCAGGGAATCGCGCTGCCGATGCCCAAAGACCAATTGACGCGCTTGAACCCATTTGCTGTGACGTTCCGCTACCAGGACATTGAGTTGGTCTCGATGGACACCGATGAGGTGCTGGAGATCATCGAGATTGCCCGCGTGTGGGCAAGAGAGCAGATCTATGAGTAGCGCAACGATTGATCGTCTCATCATCAACTCGCCCTACACACAACCGTCCCGCCACTGGCGTTACGAGCGCGAGACGCGCACCTTTTCGCTGGTTGAGGGCCGCCGCCCAGCGGGCTACGTGGTCGCCTCGGAGAGTTCCAAGGCCTTTGACGATCCGGGCATCTTTGTCGAGATTCCGCTGGTCAACCGGATTCGCCCGCGCGTCAAGGCCTGGCGCGAGGCGGGCTATCCGGGCGTGAGCGGCATCACCAAGCGGCTGCTGGAGCACTGGACAGACCCGGAGGAATACGAGGCGCGGCGCTTTTTCTTCTGCCAACTGGAGGCAATGGAGACCCTGATCTGGCTGACCGAAGCGCCAGCCGCCGAGCGCGTGGGCATCGACATCCCTTCCGACGGCGGGGCCTTATTGCGCCGCTGCTGCAAGATGGCCACTGGCGCCGGCAAGACCGTCGTGATGGCGATGGCGATTGCCTGGCACATCCTGAACAAGGTCACGTACCCGCAGGACGCCCGGTTTGCCAAGAACGTGCTGGTCATCGCGCCGGGGCTGACGGTCAAAAGCCGCCTGGCGGTGTTGGGGCCATCGGCGCCGGGCAACTATTACGACGCCTTCCGCATCGTGCCCTCGGCGCTGCTGGACAAACTGCGCCAGGGGCGAGTGCTGGTGCACAACTGGCACAAGCTCAACTGGGAGAGCGAGGAGCAGGTCGCCAAGAAGCGCAGCGTGGACAAGCGCGGGGCCAAGAGCGACGAGGCCTACACCCGCGAAGTGCTGGGCGAGATCGCCAACGCCCGTAATCTCCTAGTGATCAACGACGAAGCTCACCACGCCTGGCGCGTGAACGTGGAAGCGGTCGGCAAGTACCTGCGCACGCGCGACATGAAGGACAGCGCCCAAGAAGCCACGGTATGGGTCGGCGGCCTGGATCGCCTCCAACGCACGCGGGGGATTCTGACCTGCTACGATTTCTCCGCCACGCCCTTTTCGCCCTCCGGCAAAAAGAGCACGGAGGAGGCGCTGTTCGGCTGGATCGTGAGCGATTTCGGGCTGAACGACGCCATCGAGTCGGGCCTGGTCAAGACGCCGCGCGTAGTGGTGCGCGACGACGCCGTGCCGGATGCCAGAACCTACAAATCGCGCCTCTATCACATCTACAACGACCCGGAAGTGAAGGATGACTTGAACCGCCGCGCCCAACAGCACGATCCGCTGCCCGACCTGGTGATCAATGCCTACTACCTGCTAGGCTACGACTGGCGCGAGACGGCGCGGGATTGGGAAAAAGCCGGCGTGCCTACCCCGCCGGTGATGATCACGGTCGGCAACCGCACGGAAACGGCGGCGCGGGTCAAGTACGCCTTTGACCACAAAAAGGTGCACATCGACGAACTGTGTGACCAGGCGCGTATCCTGCACATTGACTCGAAGGTGCTGGCGCAGGCGGAGGCACGGGACGAGCCGGTTACTCCTGTAGAGCTGAACCCGGAAGACGAAGCGGACGACGAGGAAGCCGCCCCGGCCCGCAAACTGACCAAGAGCGAACAGGCGGAGTTGCTGCGCTTGATGGTGGACACGATTGGGCGTGTTGGCCAGCCCGGTGAGAAGGTGCAGAACGTGATCTCGGTGGGGATGCTCAGCGAGGGGTGGGACGCCAAGACGGTAACGCACATCATGGGCCTGCGCGCCTTTACCAGCCAACTCTTGTGCGAGCAGGTGGTCGGGCGAGGGCTCCGTCGCACCACCTACGAGGTTAACAAGGATACCGGCCTGTTCGATCCCGAGTACGTCAACATCTTCGGTGTGCCGTTCACCTTCCTGCCCCACGAGGGCGGCGAAGGCGTCATTCCACCCCCGCCGACAGCGAAGACGCCTGTCGAACCAGATCCGGCCAAGGTGCAGTACGAAATCCGCTGGCCCAACCTCGTGCGCATTGACCACGTGTACCGGCCTACCCTGACGCTGGACTTCACCCACCTCCGGCCGCTGAAACTGGACGCCGCACGAACCGCGCAAGTGGCCGAACTGGCCCCCATCCTCGAAGGCAAGCCGGACGTAACCCAGGTGGATCGCATCGAGCTCGAAAGGTTGGCGAGCGAGTTCCGCACCCAGCGCATCATCTTTGAGACCGCGCGCGATGTCTATGACCAGATGCAGCAGACCTGGAAGGGGAGCAAGGAACTGCTGCTGGCGCAGTTGGTGCGCCTGGTGGAGCAGTTCATCCGTGCGGACAAGATCGCTATCCACCCGCCGCTCTTCTACCAGGATGAACTGCGCCGCCGTTTGATCATCACCCTCAACATGACCAAGGTAGTGCAGCACATCTGGGAAGCCATCCGCTTTGAGAACACCGAGCGGCTGGAGCCGGTCTTTGACCGCGACCACCCCATCCGCGCCACCGGCGACATGAGCACCTGGTACACCGGCAAGCCGTGCGAGCGAACCCGCAAGTCGCATATCAACTTCTGCGTGTACGACAGCACTTGGGAGGCTTCCGACGCGTACGTGTTGGACAACAGCCCGCAAGTCACGGCGTGGGCCAAGAACGACCACCTGGGATTTGAAGTGCTGTACGTCTATCGTGGAGTGGCAGGCAAGAGATACCGCCCCGATTTCCTCATCAGGCTCGTTTCTGGCGACACGCTAGTTCTGGAGACCAAGGGGCGGGACACTGAGCAAGACCGCGTGAAGCGGCGCTTTCTGGCCGAGTGGGTGAACGCTGTCAACGCCCACGGCGGGTTTGGTCGCTGGCGGTGGGCTGTCGTGCAGCAGCCGGGGGAGATCAAGGACGTTTTGGCGCGGTGCGCCACGGGAGTATAAGGATGGGTAAGGCCGCTAACCCGCGGTTGCAGCCGACCTTGCTGTCGCGCCAGCACATCGGCGGTCATAGTCGCTCTGTGGTTGGTTTTCCGGAGCGGGCTGTAGCCCGGACCCGCTTGGCGGGTGGAAGCGCGAGCGGTTGGGCCGCTTCATGGGAGTCGAGCCTCGATCGAAGCACCTTCCGTGTCGGTTCAGTCTGAGCAACAGTCTGGTGCTGTTTGAAAGGTGGATGGTATGAGAGACCACGACACGAAGAAGCTATGGGCAAGATCAGGGAACATCTGTAGTTACCCTGAGTGTGGCATTGAGCTTGTGCCAGAGAAACGAGTGGACAGAGTAATTGGGGAGCAAGCACACATCAAAGGAGAAAAGCCAACGGCTGCGAGGTATGACCCCAACCAGTCACCTGAAGAGAGAGGAAGCTACGAAAATCGCATTCTTCTGTGTCCAACTCATCATGCCACGGTAGACGCTGATTCAGAGACTTGGACGGTGGAGCGGCTTCTGGAGATGAAAGCCAGCCACGAGCAACAGATCATCATAAACCGACGATTCCCTGAACTTATTGACGGATTGATAAGACTCGTTCGAGAATTCGAGCCCTCTGATGAGGTTTTGCACCCCGCGATTCCTGAGATGAGGGATGATTCCAAGGGAGTGACGATTGCTAGAGTCGATGCTTCGAAGGAGGAAGGAGTCAATACAAACATCAAAGTCCTGCCTGGTCAGAAACTGGTGTTCTTTGCACGGGGTCTTATGTCATTTGATGGGGGGCATAATTTCGCCACTCCAGAGGGTATTCTATGTAACGCATATGGAGTGCCCGTTTCTGTTAAGGACCCAGCGGGCAACCTGATCGCTCCGGTGGTTTGGCCACATGAGGGAGCATACATGACCGATGGGGACAAGTTGGGCCAGATAGGCTCATTGTTCGGTTGGATAGACGAATATAGCGCAGAGACAGCCTTTCATATCGGAACCAAGAAGGAAATCGACGTTACTGAAGAAGGTTGCCTGCACCTTGCGGTCAATGATCAAATAGGCACATACGGCGATAACGATGGCGAGTTCAGGGTGGATATCCGAGTAGTATTTAGCGAAGGCACTTGTTGATATCCAGAAGATCAAGCGGCCCAACCGCCCATTGCAGCCGACCGCGCTTGGCGGGGGATGCGCAAGCCGTTAGGCTGCCAGTGTTCCACTTGAGGATTGCGAAGATAGTCAAATTCCAATCTGTCAGGGCATTACCAAAGGCGGTCGCCCATGTTCCAGAAACGTCAAAAGTGGCCCTCGTTATTGCTGGCAGCACAAGCCGAAGCACCGCTCGTTTTCCGCAGGTCCCAGCAAGTCTTCCCCTCATGAACACTCAGAGGCCGCAAGACCAATGCACGTAGAAGACCACGTTTACGGAGTTCTCACGCAAGTACGCTCATGCAACCTGCAGCGTGTCACCAGGGAGCAGATGGAGGAGAAGGTTGCTGCCTGGCGCTCAATCCATGGGACGCCTCCCAAGATAAGCACTAGAGATCAGGCACTCGAATACATTGGGCCAGAACTAGCATACCTTGATCTCAGTGGTATTGACCTTAGCAAGATGGATCTTCGTTGTGTCAAGCTGCTTCATTGCAATCTCTGTGGTGTTAGTCTGAACAGCGCGAGATTGGACGGGGCATTTCTTTTTGGATGCGATCTTTCACAGATTGACTCGTGGGGGGGCTCTTTTCGTGGTGCTTCTCTTCGTCAGTGCTACATCGTCAACTCGAGGTTCATGTATGGCCGGTTTGAAGGAGCGAGCTTTGCACATTCCAACCTCGAAAACGCCAAGTTGATTGGTTCATATCATGACCGTGATACTTGGTTCTTCCAGGCTCGTCTTCATGGATCAGATTTTGAAGACGCTCATTTGGACAAGGTGAATCTAAAAGAGGCAAGAACACTGTTCGGAGTTAGGCTCTATCATGCTCATCTTGAGGGGACAGAAATAGATTACGATCTTTTTGGGGGAAAGGTTGGAGAGGAACTAGAGGGCGAGTATGTGCAAGCAGCTCGAACATATTCAGCCTTGAAGGCCAATCTGCAGGCCGCGGGTGACTATGCGGCGGCTGCGAAAGCCTATGTGAAAGAGCGCCAAATGGAGAAGACGGCAAGCGCCCCTTGGCACACTCGAAGGCTTCACGGGGCAACAGAACTCGGAGATGAATACGAATACTCTAAGGAACTCAATAGCTTAGTGAGGACTCAGCTTGGTACCAAATGGTGGAATTCACGGACATGGCGGTTCTTTTTCAAGCATACGACTAAGTGGATGGGCGATTGTATCGTGGAACTGCTCTGCAGTTATGGTGAGAGCGTCTGGCGAGTGGTTTGCTGGATGGGCGCTATGCTCTTCGTCATAGGGCCTGGGCTGATCGGGATGCTGGGAGGATTGAGTTGGACGGGTGAAAACCAACAGATCTTCGACACTCTTCCTACGTCCTTTCAACGATCAGCATACGTGTATTTCCAATACGTGCTATACAGCATAGACACCTTCACAACTGCTGATTTTGCTCAATTGGAACCCGTTAACGACTGTGTTCGGCTCGCTTCAGGCTTTATGGCCTTGCTCGGCATCTTTCTTGCTGGCCTTCTGGGCTTTGTGGGAGGTAACCGCATCAGATATTCGTAGAAGTCTTTTCGAACTCCGGGAGCCTAGCAGGCCGCAGCAGCCGACCACGCCACCGTGGCGGTTGTTGAGGTGTTCTGCTCGTTTGGATCGTGTCCTTTCGTGTGTCAACCGTCGTCAAAGCCCCGCGGCGGCTTAGCTCCAGCCGCCTAGACACTGGCAGACTTCCCAGCAATGGAGGTAAACCAGATCCATCCGAATAAATGACGTCCCAGCACAACCATCGGAAAGCCCTGGTCGATTGCCACCAGGGCTTCCTTCTCCACAGCATTTGACCACGCGGTCTCATTCCGGCGCTACCTGTTCTTCATCATCCGCGCTGGCTCCCCGGCCGGAGTCACGTTGCGCTGCCCTGGCAGGCGGCACCTGTTCCGAGGGCAAGATGCGGCAGGCGGCGTGCTCGCGGAAGAAGTAGTGCCGGGCCCAGTTGATCATCACCAGCAACCGGTTGCGAAAGCCGATGAGATAGAAGAGGTGTATGCTCAGCCAGAGCAACCAGGCCGGGAAGCCGGTGAAGGTCCGGCCGTACGCGTAGGCCACGGCCTGGTTGCGCCCGATCGTAGCCATCGTGCCCCGGTCTTTGTAGCGGAAGGGCAGTGGCTCCTGGCCGGCCAACTGTCGCTGGATGTTCTGCGCCGCTGCTACACCCCCTTGCATGGCTACCTGGGCCACCATGGCGAGGGGAGACCCGTCCTGCTCGAAGTGAGCCAGGTCACCGATCACGTACACCTCGGGATGGTCGGGCGCCTGAAGGGTGGGCAGAACTGCCACGCGCCCCCGATGTGCAGCGGGAAGTCCCGATGCTTCGGCCTGAGGATCACCCTGAACCCCGGCGGCCCAGACCGTGGTGCAGGCCGGGATTTCTGTGCCATCCTGAAGGTACACCAAGTCAGGCATGATGCGGTCCACCAGGGACTCGAGCCGCACCTCAACGCCCATCTCCCGCAATCGCTTCTCGGCATAGACCCCCAAAGGCTCGGGAAGAGTGGGTAGCAATGCTGCTGTCGCTTCGATGAGGACGATGCGGGCCTGGTCGAAGTCCAGGTTGCGGCAATCCTTCGCCAGTGGGCCTTGCATCAGCTCAGCCAGGGCGCCGGCGGTCTCTACGCCGGTCGGCCCTCCACCCACGATGGCGAAGCTTACCAGGGACTGGCGGTTCTCCGCATCCGGTTCGTGGTCCGCGCGCTCCACGCAGCCCAGGATGTGGTTGCGCAAGGCGATGCCCTCCTCCAGAGTCTTCAGAGAGAAGGCATGTTCAGGTCCCCCGGGAACCCTCAGGAAGTAGTCCACAGTGCCAGTAGCCAGAATGAGGAAGTCGTAGGGGATATCGGGGCCATCGGTTTCGACCACTCTCCCGGCAAGATCGACGCGCTCCACCTCCGCCATGGCGAATCTCGCGTTGGGTATCTTGCGCAGGATAGTCCGCACCGGGTAGGCGACGTCCCCCGGTTCCAGTTCGCCAGCAGCCACCTGGTAGAGCAGCGGCAGGAAGGTGTGGTAGTTGTTTCGATCCACAATCATCACGTCCACACGAGAGCGGGATAGGGCTCGCGCGGCGGACAGCCCTCCAAAGCCTGCCCCGGCGATCACTACCCGTGGATTTCCACTATCTGCCATCGCTACCCTCCGTCCGTGAGTCCTCCGCTGGATTGCATCCTTCGATACGGCCTACGGCCTATCCTTCGACAAGCTCAGGACGGCGCTCAGGATGAGTCCACCGGTAGCAGGTTGACCTATGCTGCGGCGGGATTTGCAATCCCGCCCGCCGATGGATTGCACCTCTAGGTCACCGGCTGCCTGATCACGGTCTTCCACTTCTCTGGCGCTGTCCTGCGGGGATCGCTGAGGTAGATCTCGTGATGTCTTCCTCTCAGTTGGTAGCCGTTGCTCTCAGCGAAGGCATGCAGCTTCTCTATGGTCGGACCTTCGTCCGAGTAGGGACCGACGTGCAAGATCTGCACCGATAACCCCTCGTGGTAGCTCTCGAATCTCACTTTGGACAGAGCGGGGGGATTCTTCTTCTCTCGGACCTCCTGGACAACCTCATCGACCAACTCCTGCGTCACGAAGTCCGGCTGCACGATCATCGCCGTCCATTGCCAGGCGTCCTTGTCTGCCGTGCTGAAATCAGCCATGTCCTCCGCCCACCACAGACCCTCCAGGGGCATGACCACGTAGTCCACCGCCGCCTCGCCTTTCTTGATCTTGAACTTGAGCGTGTAGGAAACAGCGTACAACGCTTCGATTGCCTCCTGATACTCCTGTGCCGTATTGGGATCGCCACTTCCGTCTATCATCACGAACTTCATCTCTGGCACATCGACGACAACTACCTTTTTCGCGGAAGGTTTGTAGAGGTGCTTGAATTCCTTCTTGAGGTCTAGCTTGGCCATGGCGTTCACTCCCCCCTGCGTTCTCTCTGGGCCTTGGACGGTTGGTTGGCACTCCCGGGGTCCAGCCCACCTCCATGATATCACACACGGACGCCGATGACGAGCGCCGGTCCTGGGTCCACGTCCCAGGCGCCGCCACCTCACACCTTCCCCTCATGTGGTGCTGTCCCCCACAAGTGAAGGGGCTAGGAAATGGCGAGTGAGGCTCTTCACGCACTCAACTGCGTGAACACGGTGGGGCAACGCACTCCTACACGAAAGAGGGTGTCGAAAAACAAGCTCTTAACTCCCTTGGCGTGTCGTGACCATCGAGGGACCGGCACAACATGAGGGGCGTCGCACCCGGCCCAATGAACGACTGAGCCGTGGTCCGAAGGGGGACATTGGCGCAGCCGCAAGGTATGCCGTGCTCCTACCCCAAATGCCTCTTATGGAGCGGGAACCAAACCGAAAGGGCCACCGTCTAGAAGAACAATGGCTCCTCTTCTTGGCCTCTGAACAAGAACACCCTCCCGAAGGTTCAGAACCTTCGGGAGGGTCGAATGAACATACACGGGCCTTCAATGCCTGTCCGCTCGCCTCACCATCCGCATGGTCCCAGCATCACTGGCTGGGTTTGGTGTGCGTTGACCTATCCCTGCCTGATCTTGCTGGCCAGTTGCTTCCCGATCTCGACGATTCTCTCCTCGTCATCAGCCGAAGGGGGACCATGCACCTCAAGCGCGTCGACGACCTCGATCTTTGTCGGACCCAGGATTTCACCTGCCTGCTTGAGGGCGCCTCCACCCCAGCCGTAAGAGCTAAGCACGACCCCATACTTCAAGGGCGGGCGCAAGGCTTTCACCAGATGCGCCGCATAGATAGCCTGAGGATGCATTCCGCCCAGAACTGTCGGCGTGCCGAGGACGATGGCCCGCGAATCCACGAGATCTTTGGCTATGTCCCCCAGGTCCGCATTGACCAGGTTGTACAGCGCAACCTCGATACCCTCTCCTAATAGGGTTTCAACCATGGCCTTGATCATCGCTTCCGTGGAGTTCCACATCGTCACGTAGGCCACAATCACCTTCTCCCTCGTCTCTCCGGCGGTCCATTTGCCGTAAGCTTCGAGGATCCTGGCAGGGTTCCTATGAATAGGACCGTGGCTCGGGGCGATGATCTCGATTTCCAGACCGTCTATCTTGTCAAGGGCCTTCTTGCCCATCTTGTTGAAGGGCATCATTATCTCCCCGTAGTACCTCTTCGCAAAGGGGATCAGCTCCTCGACTTCGTCATCGTAGAACCCTGCTGCCGTGTGAGACCCAAAGAAATCGCACGGGAACAGCACTTTGCTCTCCACCAGGTACGTGAACATGGTCTCCGGCCAATGAAGCCAGGGAGCTTCGATGAACTTCAAGGTCTTGCCACCCAGATCGATGGTGTCCCCATCTGCAACGATCCGGATTCTCTCTTCGGGTACGCCGAAGTACACCTGCGCCATCTTGGCGCCCTTTTCCGTTGTAACCAGCGCTGCCCCCTTGCTCACGTTCAGCACATAGGGGATGGCGCTGGCGTGATCTGGCTCCGCGTGATTCATCACCAGGTAGTCCACATCGTCGAGATTGGCCACCTGATCGACTTTGCCGGCCAGTTCCTGCTCGAAGCCGGGATTCACCGTATCGATCAGCGCAGTCTTCTCCTTTCCCACCACAAGGTAGGCGTTGTACGTTGTTCCCTGGGGGAGAGGGATCAGCGCATCGAACATCCTGCGGTTCCAGTCCTTCACCCCCACCCAGTACACATCTTGGGATATCTGTGGCACGTTGTACTCTGGCATTATCTTTGCCTCCCATCTCTCTGATACTGACTCGTCTCGGGTTTCTTCAGCTAGCCAAGCACTGCCAATGGGATCAAGATCCCCGGCGGTCAGACGGTGCTGGCACTGTGCGCGTCCCTTTGCTGTGTCGCATTTTGCCCCCTATCAATCCTTTTCCATAGTACACCAACCAAGAGAAGATAGCCTACGTAACTTCCCACTTCAATCAAAGAAGGGTCCCCGTTGTAACCAAACAGGTCCTTGAGAATAGCGCCCACGTATCCTCTTTCGTGGAGCAGCGGGTAACTGCCATCAGGATTCACCGGTGGGTTGATGTCCCAGACGTGTTCTATTACCGTCGGGACTATTGCGGCTTCCTGGAGTTCGTGTATCCCATTTGCCACCAGTCCAGCGGCGAACAGGATGAGGAAGATACTGGTGATGCCGAAGAACTTCTTGAGTCTGACTCTCATTGAGCCCGCAAACATCGCAAATCCCACGAGAATGGCAACCACTATTCCGGCTAGCGCTCCGATCAGGTTGTTGTTCGTGGAAACAAAGCTTGCTGCTCCCAGGAAGATGACGGTTTCTATTCCTTCCCTCAGGACAGCTACGAAAACCAGTGAGAACAGACCAACTCCGTGCGCCTGGGCAACTTCGGTAGCCACTCTATCCCGCAAGTCGGCTGCCACATTCCGCTGCTGCATCATCCACAGTATCATGGTGGTGAGAAGGGCGGCACCGATGAGCATGGTGATTCCTTCGAAAACCTCCTCCGCCTGTCCCGTGAATCCACCAGCAAGATTCGTGAACAACAAAGCACCAACGATGCTGGCGACTATGCCAGAAGCAACACCGAGGTAGACGACGGCGTTGTACTTCGTTTGCCTCGTTCTGGCGAGGTAGCTCAGCACGATGCCAACTACCAGCGCTGCCTCCAGTGTTTCCCTGAACGTGATTATGAAACTCGCTATCATCTTGTCGTTCCTCTACCGCAACTAATCTTCCAAAGTCAGAGCCTCGCTTCGGCGACCACTTGCACGAACGGCCGCGGTTGTCAGGACCAGTCCCGCTTCACCGACTATCGACCGCTCCTGGTGTGGGCCTCAAAACAGATAATGCCACAACAGATCGAGCCTCCCCTGTAGCAGTAGCCGCTTGCCTGAATAGCGCATTACGTCCCGAATCTTTTCGCGGTACGCGGGCTTGTAGCAATGGATCTCACAGTGCTTGCACGCCGGCTTGGGATCCAGGGGGCACTGTTGCAGCCGCTGGATCGCGTAGGATAGCAGATCCTGGCAATCAGCGCACAACTCGCCATTGGGCATCTTGTCTTTGCCCCGACAGTAGATGTGCACGAACTCCTCCAAGATGTGCTGGTCCTTCTCGTTCTTGTCCACAGCTACACCTTCCTCGCCACGACGATCAAGTCCCCACTGGTATCCTGCTGGTAAGGGTTCTGATCGTAGTCTCCATAGAAGTCAACGTTCGGAAAGCCCGACTGCTCCAGCAACCGCTTCAAGTCCTCGCTGAAGATCGGGCGCAGCTCAGTGGCCTCCGCGGCATAGTTCCACATCTCGCCGTTCCTGTGAAGAACCACCATATTGAAGGTCAGTGTCTCCTGGTGGAACTCCACGAAGCGGAAGAAGAGCCATTCCTCTTGGCCCTGCCGGTGGGTCTGCAAAGGCATGAACCGTTCACGCCGCGGCCACACGCGGTCGTAATTCAGGTTCTGAATGATGAGCAAGCCTTCAGGGACCAACACTCCGGCCATGTCCGCCAAAGCACCTCGAAGCGCATCCTCACTGAGCACGCTCGGTAGCGAATTCCCCAGGCAGAGCGCTGCGTCGTAGCGCTTCTCCACTGTCCCGCGCAACTCGCCAAAACCGGCCCGCAGGAACGTGGCAGCTAACCCCGCGGTCTCGGCGTTGTGGCGTGCCTCGGTGACCATCCCCTCGCTCACGTCGCTTCCCAGGACCTCAAACCCTCGTTCTGCGAGAGCGATGGTGTGATGTCCCGTACCGCAGGCCACGTCCAGCACCCGCTGCGCTCCGTGCCCGGCCAGGAACCCCTCCAGGACGGGCATCTCTCGGGCCAGGCGTCCTTCCCAGTCCACAAAACGATCGTAATCAGCACTGAACGTATCCCACAGAGGAACCTCGCTCACGACGCATTCTCCTCAACGGAGTTGCCCTTCTTGAGGCGCTCATACTTCTCAGTGCCGATGCACTGCTCAGCGAAGGAGCACCAGTCGATACAAGATGGACCCAGTTCCCCGCTGACGCGTGCCCCACACTGAGAGCAGCGAGCGGTCAGTTCATCGGACCAGATCTCCACCTCCGCTCCGCACTCGGGACACCCTATGTCCTCAGGCCTCACTTCTCTGAAGGTTACCGCTCCCGGACAGCCCCTGAATAGAGACACCATCTCCCTCCTTCTATCCATGAATCAGAGCGGGCAAGCACCCCGTGCAGACCCACAGGCTCTGCCCCTGCCTGCGACAAGGGAGCAGAGTGGATTGTTCCTCCGTGCCGCCACACTGAAAACAGGTCTGGACCATGTACCCCGGAGCTTGCTCACTCTGTCGTTCCTCAACAGCAGCCTCGCTGAAAGGCACCGCCTCCCGCTCCTCAATGCTCAGCGCTCCCGTGGGACAGACGCCCAGGCAGAACCCAGCGCCGTCGCACAACTCCTCCTTCAGGACTTTCGCCTTGCCGTCCACCATCTCTATCGCACCCTCGGCGCAAGGCGTGACGCACAGCCCACAACCGTTGCACAGTTCCTCGTCGATCTTGACTATCTGACGCGTTACCATCCTAACCCCCTTACGAATCTTCGTTGTCTCACAAGACTATCTCGAAGGCACGGGCTATGGCTCCATACGGGCACAACTCCTCACAGTCACCACAGTACTGGCAGTCCTCAGCGTGGACCACGACCGCGTGCCCATGCTCCAGCGTCAGAGCCCCTACAGGACAGACGGCCACGCAATCGCCACACCCCGTGCACAGCTCCCGGTCTATCTCTGGCGCCATTGTGTCCCCTGGACTCATCATGCCTCCCAAAAGAAAACGATCAACCTCCCGACATCCTCAGTATACGGGATGGTTGACCGTTTGTCTGTGACAAAAGTCGCATTCTGTGAGGGTCAATCTACATCATCGCTCTGGTCTCCAGTGCCTCCCGGTCCAGAACGATGATCCGGTGACGATCGAATCGGATCAGGCCCTCCTCTTCAAAGTCCCGCAGTGCCCGCCCCACCGTCTCTCTTACGGTGCCCAGTTGGGCAGCCATCTCCTGCTGTGTCATGCGACGTGGCGACTCGTCGCCTCCGACCGCCTCGGTCAGCAACAGCTTGGCCAGACGTGCGCTGACCGTGCGCAACGAGAGATCCTCCACTAGCGAGAGGAGATGACGGGCGCGGGCCGCCAGATTCTCAATGATCCCTACGGCGAGGGCCGGGTACCTGGTCAGGAGAGCCAACATGGTGCCCCTATCAATGATCCTCAACACCGAGCCCAGGGCTGCCATGGCGCTCAGAGGATTGGGACCGCCGTCGAGCACCGCCACTTCATTGAAGAACTCACCTGGACCCAGCATCTTCACGACCTGCTCCCTGCCATCGCGCGACACTTTGAACAGCTTGACGCGCCCCTTCTCGACGATACATAACCCCGCACAGCGATCGCCCTCCAGGAAAATCACCTCTCCTTTGCCATACCGACGCTCGATGGCTGCTCGAGCAACCGCTCCCAAAGCAACCTCATCGAGATGGACGAAGTAGGGTACAGAGCGCAGTAGTTCCATGCTCGAGTCCAGCTTCTCAGCCTCCACTGCATCCCCTCAACGGCCTGATAGGATCGACCTCACGAAGCCCTGGCCAATCTCTCCTTGAGGTAGGCGATGGTCCTCACGGGCGTGGGGTCAATCCCCCGCAGTGCAGCCAGATAGTAACTGACATAATCGCCGAAATGGATGGCCCACAGCGCCTGCGACAGACGACTTTCGCCCTCCACCTGTATGAACTCGTGGGCGATGCCTTTCTCCTCTAGAATCTCCCCGGTCACTTGGAGGCGCACGCGATGGCGAGGATGGTACAAATCCGAGGAGAGCATCAGCACTCGCGCCACCTCGCTCATAGTCGTAGGGAACTCGTAGCCGACCACCGCGTTGTGGTTCAGTTCCGGTAGGACCTCCCAGAAAGCCCAGCCCTTGCTGTTCTCGTTGAACTGGCACTTCCATCGTCGCGCCACCTCGGACAGGTGCCCCGCCCCGTAGACCACGGGCAAGCGCCCCTCCAGCCTGCGGCCCAGTTGCTTGGCGGCGTTCTCTTCGTCCGGAACCTGCACCCCTATCTGCGACTGTAGATGCTCAGTCAAGCTGATCGCCTCCTCCAACTGCTCCCACATGTCCCGAATGAGATCGAGTTCTCGCAGGATTCCAAGGATCAGCACGAAGGAGAAGCCCAAGGCAGCTCGGGGCTGGGACTCGTAGTCAAAGGTAATGAGGGGGAGGCCCTGCTTCTCGCAGATCTGCGCCAATCTTCCGCCAGTAGTGACCGCGAGTGGCCAAGCTCCGCGCTCCAGTGCCTCGCCAAAGGCGGCGAGGGTCTCCTCTGTTTCACCCGAATAGCTGGAGGCGATAACCAAGGTATGATCATCCACAAAGGCTGGCAGGCCGTAATCTCTGTTGACGAAAATCGGCACGGAGCATGAATCCTGCACCAGGCTCCGAACCAGGTCGCCGCCGATGGCCGAGCCCCCCAAGCCGAGAATGACCACTTCATCCACCAGACGGTACTCTATGGGCAGGGAACAAGCCTCCACGAGGGCCCTGGCTTCCCTGCACTGCGCGGGCAGTTCCGACACCCGTGCGGCCATGCCATCGGGATCTACGCTCTTCAGGTAAGCGATGTCGTCGAGATCAACCATGCCTATTCTTCCTCCATCGATAGCCAGATGCGGTACACCTCATTCCGAGGACGGCGCCCCAACTCTGCCACTTCCCTGACCGCGTCACTTCCAGACATCCCCTCGTCCCGAAACCTCGCCACCGCCTCTTCGATCATTCCCTGGTCCCAGCTCTCTTCCTCCGCACCCTGCACAACGAGGGTGACTTCACCTCGGGGCGGGTTCCGTTCGAAGCGGTCGACCACCTCGCTCACACTGCCACGCACCACCTCCTCGTGCAACTTGGTCAATTCCCTGGTGATAGCCACGAACCGTTCGCCCAACGTCTCCCTGATGTCTTTCAGAGTCCTCAGCAAGCGATGGGGAGCCTCGAAGGCGACGATCGTGCGTGTCTCGCCAGCGAGCGATTGGAGCAAGCGCACCCGTTTGCCCCTCTTTCGCGGCAGGAAACCCAGATAGAGGAAACTATCGGTCGGCAGTCCTGAGATGACGAGCGAGGACGTTACTGCCGAAGGGCCGGGGACCGGCACCACATCGATGCCCCTTTCGATGGCAGCCTTGATCAGTTCGTACCCCGGGTCGGAGATACCGGGCATGCCCGCATTGGAGACCAGGGCCACGTCCTTCGTCTCCAAGGCATCCATGACGTATTCCAGCTTGGTCAGCTTGTTGTGCTCCCAGTAGCTGGTGAGAGGGGTCTTGATGTCGTAGTGGCTTAGAAGCCTGCGGCTGGCGCGGGTATCCTCAGCAGCAACAAGGCCCACCTGACCCAGGGTGCGCAAGGCCCGCAAGGTGATGTCCTCTAGATTCCCTATGGGCGTTCCTACGATGTACAACGTCCCCACCAGATTCCCTCCCTCACACAAGCATACGCCAACGCGATGCCTTTGTCAAGGGATCGAGACCACCCTCCCGAAGGTTCAGGACCTTCGGGAGGGTTAGGGCGAGTGGTCCCATCCCGCCGCGCGACTCGTAGCAAGGACTTCAGCCCTTCATACCCGCGAAAGTGGGGAATACGAACCAGGAAGCTAGTAGAAAGGCTGGCGCTCTGCCAACCGCCCTCTGATGGCGGTATGGGAAAACGCTTCTCGAGGCTCCTGAGTTTCCTCCATGGCCTCCACTTGAAAGACACCCGACTATCGTGTATTATATACTTTAGGAGAGCTTCGCTCTCGGAGGACCAAACATGGAACAGGATCAAGTCGAGCCAACTGAAGAAGCGGTCGAGCTGATTGACTATCCCCTTCTGCCCGTGCGGGACGCGGTGGTGTTTCCGCACATGATGATACCTCTTTTCGTGGGTCGGGATCGCTCCCTGAGGGCCGTAGACGAAGCCCTGGAAGCCGACCATCGCATCCTCATTGTCACGCAAAGGCAGGCTGAGATCGGGGAGCCAACCCCTGAAGATCTCTATACTATCGGCACGATCGCCTCCATCGCTCGCATGCTGCGCATGCCAGATGGCACCACCAGCATTCTGGTTGAAGGCTTGCAGCGCGCGAAGGTAGTTGACTTCACACAGACTCGTGCCTTCTTCCGGGCGAGCGCAATGCCCATCCTCGAAGTCGTTGAAGAACAGCCGCTCACCGAAGCCCTGATCAGGGCGGCCCTGGCCCTCTTCGAGAAATGCGTAGAGCTCAGTCGCTCTCTGTCCGATGATGCCTACGTGACCGCCATGAATGCCCAAGATGCCGGCTGGCTGGCCGATGTCATAGCTGCACATCTCAATCTCGATATGGATGAAAGGCAACAGTTGCTGGAGACGCTGGATCCGGTGATCCGTTTGCAGAAGTTGAGCATCCTGCTGGCCAAAGAGCTGGATGTCTTGGAACTCGAGGATCAGATTCATTCTCAGGTGCAGGAGGAGGTCGACAAGACCCAACGGGAGTTCATGCTTCGGGAGCAGATGAAGGTCATCCAGCAAGAACTTGGTGAAATGGATCCTCTGATGCAGGAGAAGAACGAACTCCACGAGAAGATCGCTGCCTCTCAGATGCCCGATGAGGTGAGGGAGAAAGCGGAGAAGGAGTTGGCCCGTCTGGACGCCATGCCGCCGATGTCTCCCGAAATGGGGATCATTCGGACCTACCTCGATTGGTTGATCGAGTTGCCATGGGGTGAGGAGACGAAAGACAACGAAGACGTCGTGCAGGTGGCCAAGCTTCTCGATGAGGAGCACTACGGGCTGCCAAAAGCGAAAGAGCGAATCCTGGAATACATCTCGGTGCGCAAGCTGGCCGGCGACAAGATGCGGAGCCCCATCCTGTGCTTTGTGGGCCCGCCAGGCACTGGGAAGACCTCACTGGGTAGATCCATTGCCAAAGCGCTCGGCAGGAACTTCGTTCGCGTGAGCCTGGGGGGCATACGAGATGAGGCGGAGATCAGAGGGCATCGCCGCACGTACATCGGATCATTACCCGGCCGCGTGCTCCAGACCATGCATCGAGCCAAGACGGTCAACCCCCTCTTCATGCTTGACGAGATAGACAAGCTGGGAACCGATTTTCGTGGAGACCCCGCCGCTGCGCTGCTCGAGGTGCTGGACCCTGAGCAGAACCATGCTTTCTCCGACCACTACCTGGACGTGGACTACGACTTGTCGAAAGTGATGTTCATTACCACAGCCAACATTTTGGACCCCATCCCGCCTGCACTCGAGGATCGGATGGAGGTCATCGAATTCCCTGGTTACATCGAAGAGGAGAAGCTGGAGATCGCGAAGAGATTCCTGATACCTCGCCAGATGGAGGAGCATGGTCTGAAGGATCTCAGATTCTCGGACCGGGTGCTGCGCGAGATGATTCGCGAATACTGCTATGAGGCTGGCGTGCGCAACCTGGAGCGGGCGGTCGCCACCATTTGCCGGAAAGTGGCCAGGGCCATCGCCGAGGGCAGGAAAGCCCCTCGCCACGTCTCGGTGCAATCCCTACCCAAGTATCTTGGGCCTCCTCAGTACTCCTATGGAATCATGGAGGAAGAAGATGAGGTGGGACTGGCCACGGGTATCGCCTGGACCGCTGGCGGCGGGGACACGATGGCGGTGGAAGTCACACTCATGGAAGGCAAGGGGAATCTCATCCTGACCGGCCAGTTGGGTGAAGTGATGCAAGAGTCAGCCCAAGCCGCCCTGAGCTATGCCCGATCCCACGTGGCCGACCTGGGGCTCAAGAAGAAAAAGTTCGACAAGATGGACATCCACATCCATGTGCCTGAGGGAGCGATTCCCAAGGATGGTCCCTCTGCTGGGGTGACCATCGCTACGGCCCTCGTCTCCGCACTCTCCAGCCGTCCCGTCCATCGTGAGGTGGGAATGACTGGTGAGATTACCCTGAGGGGACGGATCCTGGGGATCGGTGGTTTCAAGGAGAAAGTTCTGGCCGCCCACCGGGCGGGTCTGAAGAAGGTCCTCCTTCCCAAGAAGAACGAGCGGGACTTGCAGGAGATACCGAGGAAGGTGCGAAAAGACATGGAGTTCGTTTTTGTGGAGAGGATGGACGAGGTATTGCCACTCGCGCTGGTGCAGCCAGCCCCTGACAGCGCCAAGAAGCGCCCCCGTGCAGGTATCTCCTCTTGAACAGAGATCACCTCATGACTCCGTGCCAGCACCGTGATGGTTGACAGTTCGCGGTCAAGAGAGAGCGGCCATCGGCCCAACACTCTCGGAAGCTACCACCATGGTCAGCGCGGATGGAGGCAGAATCGTCAACGGCCTTGATCCCAACGGTACCAAGATCGAATTCTCAATGGGGCCCGGGGAGACCATTGAGCTGATCCTCCTGTCGGGCCCCCTCTGCGTTCGACCCCGCCTACTGAACATCATAGATAACCGCGACGCGTCGCGCGCCCCACAGTCACCACATACGCACCATGGATGCGCAGACACGGCTAGACCATCATGGGCAGCCTGCACCATGGAATCCCGTTGCTTCACTTGGGGGACATCATCAAGGGAGGAGGAATGAAAGAACTCAAGGAAAAGATCCTGGCCGAGGGAAAGAACATAGGAGGAGGGATTCTCAACGTTAACAGCTTCCTGAATCATCAGGTTGACTGTGAACTGATGGTCCACATCGGTCAGGAGCTGGCGGAGAGGTTCGCCTCCGACAACGCCAACAAGATATTAACGGCTGAGATCTCAGGTATTGCGCCAGCTCTTGAGGTGGGTGTGGCCCTGGGGGTTCCAGTAGTATTCGCCCGCAAGATATGGTCTGTCACCATGCCCAAGAACTGCTATGTGCGCATGGTTCCCTCCCACACCAAGGGAACCATGGTTCAACTAATAGTGGCTCCGGATTTTCTGAACAAAGGGGACAGAGTGCTCATCATTGACGACTTCTTGGCCACGGGACGGACAGTAGAAGCCTTGGCTCACATCGTCGTCGAGAGCGATGCCGACTTGGTCGGCTTCGGCGCAGTCATAGAGAAGGCCTTCGAAGGAGGCCGGGCGCGCTTGGCAGCGTTCAATGTGCCCATCGAATCCGTCGTCATCATCGAGAGCATGGAGGGCGACAAGATAGTCTTCAGATAGGCTGGAAACATGAAGAGCGAAACAGGCGACGCAATAGCCGTCATAGATTTCGGCTCCCAATATAGCCAACTCATCGTGCGGCGGATACGGGAAGCTCACGTCTATGCCGAGTTGATCAGTCACAGTGCCCCTTCGGAGGAAGTAGCAGAACTTCAGCCCAAGGGGTTCGTTCTTTCTGGGGGGCCGGCCAGCGTTTACGATGACCGTGCGCCATCCTTGCCTCAATATGTGCTGGAGAGCGGCTTGCCCATCCTGGGGATCTGCTATGGGATGCAACTCCTAGCTCACCGGTTCGGTGGTGTTGTCGGCAGGGCAGAGAAGCGCGAATACGGCCCGGCTGAATTGCAGATCAGCGATCTCTCCCGTCCTCTCTTCGCCGGCCTGCCCTTTTCACAGCCAGTGTGGATGAGTCACGGCGACAGAATCGAAGATCTGCCGCCGGGTTTCAGGGCGCTGGCTTACACTGCCAATTCACCCTTGGCGGCGATGGGGAACGAAGAGCGTCAGTTCTATGGATTGCAGTTCCATCCCGAGGTCTCTCATACTCCGTATGGCGCGGGGATCATCGCCAATTTCGTGCATGGCATCTGCGGCTGCAAGCCAACGTGGACGCCTCGGTCCATCATCCAGCGTAGCGTCGCCCACATTCGTGCCCAGGTGGGATCCAAGAGGGTCCTGTGTGCCTTGTCTGGGGGTGTAGATTCGACCGTCACCGCTACCCTGATGCGGAGGGCTATTGGCGATCAACTCAGTTGCATCTTTGTGGACCACGGTCTCCTCCGTGAAGGCGAGGTCGAAAGAAACGTAGACCTGTTTGAACGCCAGTTGGCGTTGTCAGTGATCCATGTTGACGCCAGTCACAGGTTCCTGCGACGATTGAAAGGCGTGGTGGATCCCGAGCAGAAGAGAAGGATCATCGGGGAGGAGTTCATCCGCGTCTTTGAGGAACAGGCGCAGAAGTTGGGAGCCGTCGAGTATCTTGCGCAGGGGACGCTCTATCCAGATGTGATAGAGAGCGCCGGCGCTGACACGAAGGGAGCTGCGCGCATCAAAACCCACCACAATGTGGGTGGGTTGCCATCGCGCATGGCCTTTGCACTTGTGGAGCCCCTCCGCTACCTCTTCAAGGATGAGGTGAGACAGGTGGGGCTGGAGTTGGGCCTACCAGAAGACGTCGTCTATCGGCATCCCTTCCCAGGGCCCGGGTTGGCAGTGAGGATAGTGGGGGAAGTGACCGAAGAGCGTGTGGCGATGGTGCGAGATGCCGATCGCATCGTGATGGAGGAGATTGAGCGGGCGTGGCTTTACCGTGATATCTGGCAATGCTTCGCCGTTCTCACTCCAGTAAAGAGCGTGGGAGTGATGGGAGACGAGCGGACCTATGAACACGTGGTTGCTGTGCGAGCCGTCACCAGCGAGGATGGCATGACGGCGGACTGGGCGCCGCTGCCTCCTGAAGTCCTGGGCCGCATCTCCAACCGTATCGTCAACGAGGTATCAGGTGTAAACAGAGTGGTCTATGATGTGACCAGCAAGCCCCCCTCCACCATAGAGTGGGAATAGGCCTGTCCCCGCATCTCAAGCCTCAGGGTGTCCCACAGGGATGAGATAGAGAGGCCGATGCTCTGGGGGCAGGCCGAGGACATCCTGGACCTGGTCATCGTAGAAAGCTCCGATGGGGACTGCCCCTAGTTTCAGGGCCACCGCCTGCAACAGCATGTTCTGCGCTGCATGTCCCGCTTCCAACTCGACGTACCGCTCAGCACGCCCTCCGTATTTGCCCTCGGTCCGTTGATAGATACCCGTGACGACGAAAATGGCTGGCGCCGCCTGAATAGCTCCCTGCCGCAAACCCGCCTCCCAAAGACCCTGCCGTCCGTCTTCTCCCGTGACGACCCGAAGCGCGTGCCCCTCAGGCAGGTAGCGGTATGCACCATCAGCCACGGCCACGTACAACTCCAGGGGGTAGAGGGCTCCCGCCGAGGGGGCCGCCCGCAAACCCCTAGGATCGGTAATGCCTTGAGCAGCCCAAAGCAACTGCGAGATCTCCTCCCAGGATAGACTTTCGTCGGTGAACTCGCGGATCGAGCGTCGGCTGGCGATGGCTTGCTCCAGAGATATCTCCCCTTCTAGACGCGGCTCGGGCAGGGGTATCTCATCCTCACCCGCAGGCTCGATAACTGAGTGTGGTGCCGTAGGCTCAGAGGTAGCACAGCCTGCCACAGCCCCCGTCGCCACCAATCCACTAGCCTGCGCAACCGCCAGCCGCAAGAACTGACGTCTCGTTAGCTTGCCCATCTCTCACCTCGCCTCTGACCAGCGTAGATCACCGACACCACACCCTGCGACTCGGGATCAACGCGACCTGCAGCACGACCTGCTAGGGGGCCTTCTCCCAATCAACCCTTGCGAAGGCTTCGAGCCTTCGCAAGGGTGGCCGGCTGGCTCATTGCTCCAGATCGACCACAGCCAGCAAGAGCACCCATGGCCATTTGTCGTAGGGGCACGGCATGCCGTGCCCCTACAGGGTTCACATCCTAGCTCTGGATGTCGAATCGGTCCTAGGCCTCTTTGAGCTGTTCCAAATAGGTCTCGCGGACTTGGTTGAAGAACTGGAGGTAGTGGTCGGTGCGGTAGTCGGGATAGGTCCACTCCCAAGACCCAAAGCTCTGCCGCGTGAAGCGCAGAGTGACCTCGCCGTAGATCCCCTGGCCCAAGTAGATGCGGTGCTGGTGGTTCTTGGTGGTGGCCAGGACCAGCTTCGAGAGGTCTATGTAGCCCGGGTCGAGGTTGATCCGTCGTTTGCCGCCCTCGGCGAGGGTTTGCTCAAGGTTGTTGGTGAACAGCTTTATCTCCGGCAGTCTGGCGGGATCTATCAACTGGGAGAAGCTGATGAACTGTCTCAGGAGATGACCCCCGAACTCCTCGGCATAGTAGGTGGTGAAATCGAAGGGCCAAGTGGGACTGACGTGATCCACCGCATCGTAGACCACGGCAAGCTCGCCACGCGCCGTGTCCAACAGCTCCTCTTGACCTGTGAACATACCGACGATCAGCTTCACTGGACGGTGCTCTTTGGCCAAGCCCATCTGAATCCCTCTCGCTGGACACCGATGCCCGCGCTCAAGCTCATAGTATCACAAAGGATGACCTGTGCCAAGGAGGGAGCAGCAGGATGTGATGGCCCTTTCACCCAGCCCAATCAACGACTGTCCCGTGCACCGAACGGCGTCGTCGGCGCAGCCTCACGGCATGCCGTGAGGCTGCGGAGTTCTCTTCGCCACGGGGGACAGATGCGACTCGAGGGGGAAATCCTGGCAGGAACGCGGACAATCTGAAGCTCTACACCTTGGGGGTAGTCGGAGCGTACCCAAACGCAACTTCTCGCCCTGATGGGGGAGCACCAAATCACACTGGTATTGGATGTGCGCCACACATCCTGGTCCCCGGATGCATCGGTCGCGGACGCCGGCCCTGATGCTGATTTTGCCGACCATCACTGCCACGCTCCCGACGTGGGCATCAGGGCCGGCAGCCCACAGAACATGCGGCTAGTGACCAAGGACCCGGGCCTAGTACGGCTGTCTTGCTCGCTAAGCAGATCGTCCCAGTGGTGTCCTCTCAGTCATTATTGCTTACGCGTGCCGTAGGGACGTTTTAGGTAGCGGCCCTGCGCCGGCCCATTGATCCGACCCTGGTGGTAGATGAGGTTGCCGCGCAGAAAGGTACTCTTCACCCGACCGGTCAATTCCAGACCCTCAAACGGCGTGTGCCCTTGGGCCGACGGCGAGTCTTCTGCGCGGACGACAAAGGACTCGTTGGGGTCCAACAAGACCAAGTCAGCGTCGTACCCCAGCGCGATGTCACCTTTGCCTAGTAGTCCATACCGCTGCGCCGGGTTCCAACACAAGACTTCAGCCATGTGATTGTAGGACATTCCGCGCTTGCTGCCCTCGCTGAACACTCCAGAGAGCAGGTACTCGGTGCCCCCAAAGCCGGCCTTGGCCCTGAAAATGTTGTCGGGGTCCTGCGGGTCCAGTTTCTTCTCCTTGGGAAGACAGGCGTGGTCACTCGCAATCCAATCGACTTGGCGGTTCAGCACCGCTTGCCATAGAAATTCAACATCTTCACGCGGGCGGATGGGCGGATTGACTTTGGCCAGGTTAGCGGTCGGAGCGTCCACATCCAGCAGCAAGTGGTGCACCGTCGCTTCGCGTTTGAAGTTGATATGTGGAAAGAGCTCTTGCATCCTCAGGGCTGCTTGGATGGCCTTGCGTGAGCTGAGGTGAAGCAAGTTGATGTTCACACAATCTGTCTCGTAGGCCAGGCAGGCAGCGATACAGATGGCCAAAGCCTCCGAGTGCTGTGGGCGGGAAGCGTTCCATGCGTGGAGCCCGGTCAACCTGCCTTCTTGCTCCGCGAGCCTCGTATAGGCCGTCAGAATGTCAGCCACCTCGCAATGCAGGCTGAGACTGATGTAATCTCGTATCTCTGGATGGCGCTCCATCACGTCGGCTAGCTCACGCATGATGGATTCAAAATGGGCAATGTCGTAGTTCTCATCTGGGCCAATCATCAGGTATTCACGCTGCCTGTCCGAAGGGCCATGCAGCCCGTGACCCCCGTAAAACATGAAGATCTTGAACGAGGTGACCCCAAACTCATGTACGAGTGTTTCCAGCTCTTTGATATGTTGACTGCTTATCGGCGCTAGGTGGTAGCCATAATCCACGAAAAAGCTGCCCTGCGAGAGCGTCAGCACCTCGCGGAAGAAATCCCTATAGGGGCCGCCTTTCTCCAGGTAATATTGTCCGGTGCGAGTGTAAGTTAGACTAGTGGTAACGCCGCCCATCGCGGCCGCCTTGCTTTCGGAAACGGCATCCTCTGCCAACGGCTGATAGATGCCGACATGCATGTGACTGTCTACCACTCCTGGGAAGCCCAACAAGTTTTGGGCGTCAAACATCTCCTTCGCCTCTTGCGGGTGGATCTCCGGCTCGATCCGGGCAAATTTACCGTCCTTAATCCCTAGGTCGAGCAAGTCCACGGTCTGTCGGTTCGGGCGGACAACGCGCACATTTCTGATGACTTTGTCAAGCATTGGGCTCTGGGACATGGTTACCCTCCTTCTGTAGTTATCGGGACCCTGAACCTGAACATAAGGGTTCCCCCATACTCAATCATGTTCGCTGTGATTCTTTCATTCATGAGAAGCTCCTTCCCTTCGTCCCCCAAAGCGTCATCCCCTCACTAGACCGAAGCCGCCTTATCTCCTTAAGCCCCGAAATCTCTGTATGGAACTTCACAGTCTCTTCCAAATCTTTCGCCGCATTTCCAACGTGGGTGACTTTCATCACTTCACTCACCCCCCTTATGTATTCCTGTGAGTTCAAGCTTGATACCTTTCAACATCAGTTCCCCACCTTTGTTCAGAGCCCGCCCTTCGCCTCCCGGGCCAGGGCCACCTTCTGCTCCGTGGTCATCCGTCTCAAACAGCCCCCGCTGCGCCGATCGCTTTCCGACCATGCCTTCCCTCCCCGGCCTACGAGCTCGAGACCTAATCATACCACAGGAATCAGTTGGTCATGACGCTTTTCGGCCGGGTTTCTAGGAGGAATGTGACCGCCACGCAGATAGCAACCACCGCGGCGAGAAAAAGATAGGTAGGTTGCGGCCCGGCCCGGTCCCAGATCATGCCGGCGATAACCGGTCCGACAATCATACCGAGATCCCACGCCACCACAAAGATCCCCTGAGATCGACCCTGATGCCGCAGAGGCGTGATATCCGAGAGGAGCGACAAGATCGGAGGGTCGGTGGCCCAACGACCCACTGAGTTGAGAACTGCAAAAAGCAAGATGGGCCAGTAACTGCGCACATAAGCCAAACCAACCGCAGCCAGGAGACACAGGCCGAGCCCGCTCACGAGGACTAGCTTGCGCCCCACACGGTCGGACAGGCGCCCCGCCGGCATCAATAACACTAGAGCCACCATCCCTGCCATCCCGAATACAACACCGACGTCGGTTGGTGCCAGACCAGCGACCTCTGTAATCAACAATGGCAGTAAGGTGAGGTTACTGGTGAAGGCGCAGCTGATGAGCACTACAATGATACTCAAGATCACAATGGTATGCGTGAACGTGCCATCATCCCCGGTGATTGCGAGGTCAGAAGTGGCACGCTCTCCAGTGCCCATCGTCTTGCCGCGCACGATCCTAGCGCCCCGTAATTGGCTTAACACAATGGTCCCTGCTACGAACGATAGCACTGCCGAGGCGAGGAATACGAACGGGAAACCCCATTGGTCCACGAATACCCCGCTGATAAATGCCCCGATGCTCATGCCACCACTAGCCAGAATACCGAAGAGTGCCATGGCCAGCCCTTTGCTACTGGGGGGTACCGAGTGAGCCAGATAACCGCGTCCGGTAGGCCAGATGGCTGAACTCAGCGTCGCCACGACAAAACGCAGGACAAATATAGCCCCTAGCAGAGGAATAAAGGCAAATGCCACCATGCAGAGACCTCCGCCAAACATCTGCACCCCGAGAGGGATAGTGATCCCAATGCGGTCTGCCAACGAGCCCCAGACAAAAGCGAAGATCCCTTCTCCAAGACCATACACGGCCACCATCAAGCCCAGTATCGTCCCCGTTGCGCCCAACGTCCTTAGATAGAGGGGCATGACGGGGAAAACGATGCCCATGCCGACGAAGGCCAGCAGAAGGGTGGCGCACAACGCTAGTCCCTGCCCCCTCAACAGGATTCGTAGGTCACTGAAGGTTTCTTCCGTGTCACTCATCGTTCAACGTCCCAATTTCCCGTAGTGCGTCATTGTTGCGGCCGCAGTTCCAAAAAGCCGGCAGCAAGCGGCGGGCACCGAACTCCGGGCACTAGCTGCCGCAAAGCCCATGCCAAGCCGCGTCAGGGATTGTATCCAGCGCGGACTAGGACTCCTTCCCAAACTACTGACCCCTCCAATCTTCTCTCTCCAACCCGCCTCAACGCCAACTTCAAGAACACCTACGTGACCCTAGAAACCTGCCCGAAAAGTGTCATGAGCAACTGACTCTTGTGATATAATAAGCCTGGAGTTCATAGGCCATGGAGGGATGACACGCTCGCAAAGCGATCGGCGCAGCGGGGGCTGTTTGAGGCGGACCATCTGTACCTGGATCATGTTGGTCGGGACTCCTTCTATGGTTTCCTGGCCAGTCAGCGCGGGCGGATGTTTCGTGATCAGGATTTCGCCCTGCTCTACTGCCCGGACAACGGCCGTAACAGTGTGCCTCCCAGCTTGTTGGCCACCGCGCTGGTACCGCAGGCCCACGATGGCGTTTCGGATGAGGAAGCCAAAGCACGGGCCCACAACACGACCTGCGAGGAGATGTTGATGATCTTGCCATATACCTCTGCTCTTTCATCGTCGGGAACACGGCACGCCCACATAGAAAACTCCCCTTCACATCCACGGCCAGCTTCCGGTCCCAATCGTCAGGGGTGAACTCTGTCCAGGGCCTCATGATGTTGGCTGTAAGACCTGCGTTATTCACCAGGATGTCAATGCGACCAAACCTCTTGACTGTCTCCTCTGCCACACACTGCGCTTCCTCCCAACTGGTGACATCCAGCTTCATGAAGAGAGCCTCACCCCCTTCCTCTTCCACGGCATCTACGGTGGTCTCCCCATCAACGATATCAGTGACGACTACTTTAGCCCCTTCACGGGCCAGGTGGATGCAGTGAAACTTGCCCAGGTATCCGGCGGCGCCGGTTACGATGGCTACCCTGCCCTCCAATCGTCCACACATCTTGCGCCTCCTTGCATAGAATGTGGTATGGGAGCCCTAGACCGGTCTCCGGCGCGACCTCGGAGCCTGGCATGGCGGTGAAAAGTTATGGCAGGAGGCACACTCTCCTCATGATAGCCATGTGATCTAGACTCTTGACCACTCCGGGCTCGCTCGATGACTAGCCCCGCCACGAATGCGGGTCCAGTGCGTCACGCAGTGCGTCACCGACCAGATTGATCGATAGTATGGTAACCATCAAGGCCAACCCGGGAAAGATGCTGAGCCACCAGGCGGTCGCCAGGTGGCGCTGGCCACGCGAGAGCATAATGCCCCAGGAGGGAGTTGGTGGTCGTATACCCAGTCCAAGGTAGCTGAGGCCGCTCTCAGCCAGTATCATAGTGGCGATGCTCAATGTCCAAATCACAATAAGCGGGGAGAGAATGTTAGGCAAGATATGGCGGAACATAATGCGCAGCTCGCCGGCGCCGATGACGCGCGCCGCGTGGATGTAATCCTCTTCCCTCGCTGTAAGCACCTCGCCTCGTGCGATGCGACCATAGAAGGTCCAGCCCCACAGCGACAGTAGGATCAATAGATTACGGAAGCCGGGGCCTAACGCCGCGACCACTGCGATGCCGATGACATAGAAAGGCATAGACAACTGGATGTCAGCTACCCGCATGACTATCGAATCCAGTCCGGCGCCGCGGTACCCCGCAATGACGCCCATAGCTGTCCCGATCACGAGTGAAATGGTGGCGCTGGTGAAGCCCAGCGTCAGTGACACGCGAGCACCAAATATAGTCCGGCTGAGTACGTCGCGACCCAGTTCATCCGTTCCGAAAATGTGATCCCTAGAGCCGCCTTCCGCCCAAACAGGAGGGCAAAAACGATTCCGCAGATCTTGGGTTAGCGGATCTTGGGGTGCGATCTGCGGGGCGAGAATCGCGCAGAGCAACATGATGGCTAGGAGCACCAGCCCTGTCACGCCTGCCTTGTCGGCAAAGAAAGCCTGCAAGATGCGAAGCTTGAGTGAGATCACCCGGGATTCTTCTTGTGCCGCAGTCACCCCTTTCTCACTCACCGCCCTTCCCTTCCGTGATCCTATCCAATTCTGCCATCGCTTCTCGCTCAGTCGTAGCGAATCCGCGGATCTAGAAACGTGTAAGTAATGTCTACCAGCAAATTGGCCGTCACAACTGCCACAGCAATCACGAAAACAGTGGCTTGCACTACTGGATAATCGCGATTGAGCACTGCCGTTACCAGTTGCGATCCTACGCCGGGATAGGAGAAGATACTCTCCACGATCACTGCGCCCCCCACCATGAACCCGATCGAAAGTCCGATCGTAGTCACAATCGGAATGAGCATGTTCTTGATGGCATGGCGCGAGATCACTCCCGTCTCGGAGAGGCCTTTCGCTCGGGCGGTACGGATGTAGTCCTGGCTCATGACCTCCACCATACCGGAACGCGCGAGCCGTGCAATACGGGCCATGGAAAAGGCGCTCATCGTGATGGCTGGCAATACCAGATGTTTCAGTTCACCATGGCCGTAGCTGGGAAATAGGTGGAATCGGACACAGAATAGGAGAATCAATAGGATACCCAGCCAGAAGTTTGGCATCGTCTGTCCTAGATAAGCGAGAACCATGAGGACGCGCCCAAGGAAGGAGCCTCGATTTACGCCAGCAACTACGCCCGCGGAAAAGCCTACCACTAAGGTGAGAACAAACGCAGTCAGACTCAACCTAAGGGTAGCTGGTAGCCGGCGTACTACCACACTTAGGGCAGGTTCGCGCAACATGAAGGACTCGCCGAAATCAAACCGCACTAGCCTGGAGACGAAGATCACGTACTGCACCACTAGAGGCTTGTCCAATCCAAGTTCGTGCCGCACCCGCTCTACGACCTCGGGCGACGCGCTTTGGCCCCCGGCAACCAAAATTGCAGGGTCTCCAGACAGACGAAGCAATACGAATAGAAATGAGGCGATACCTAGCACTACGGGCACCATTTGCAGCAATCGGATGACGATATACCTAATCATTTCATCCCCCTCCTTACTCCAACGCCAGTGATCGCCAGGCGTCGATCAGCTTGCTCAGCATCATGCCGGCGGATCCTGCATTGGCAAGGGCGAAACCCAACCACAGCAACCCCAGATTGATAGCCCCGGCAGCCCCCGGCGGTAGGGCACGACCGCTCATTAGACATTAAGGAAGGGATGCCACTCCATGGGGGGAGGGGACCTCACAAGACCACTGCACCTTCCTCCACACCTTAACCTGTTCCTGCTAAACCCGCGCTGGGTCAAGCGGTTCCCCGGACCTATCCATCCGAGAAAGGTTGCCATCCCTCGCCCCAACTAGCGCTGTAAGCTAGATGTAGTTCCAGGTCGAGCCCTGCAACGGGATGAAATGCTCTGTATTGGCCTCTTTGGCCAGCGTGGCCTGCAATTCGTTGGCCCGAGCGATCACCTCCTCCTCATCCCATAACTGATGCTTCCCATTCCGCACGATCACTCTCCCGTTGATGATCACCGTATCCACCATATCTGGATTGCCGGCGAACACCAAAAGCGTCACCAGCCGGCCGCGCGGATTCAGGTAGGGGCGATTGGTGTCAATGAGGATGATATCTGCCCGTTTGCCAGCTTCCAACGACCCGATCTTGTCCTCCCAGCCCAAGGCCTTGGCGCCCCCTAGCGTTCCCAACTCAAGGGCCAACTCTGGGGTGCCAAACTGAGGCCCAATCACACCAACGCGAGTCACCGGATAGCGATAGAACAACGGGTCCGCATCCAGCTTCTCGCGGTGCCGATCGGCGATGCGATGGCCAACCAATGCCGCCTTCATCGCAGCCCACAGGTTCTGGTGATTGGCCACCACCGGCCCATCCAGACCAAGACCGACCTTGATGCCAGCCTTGAGATAGGGCGCAAGGTTAAAGTCCGTAAGTGCCATGTCCATGTCCGGACACGGAGCAACCCGGACCCCCCGCTCAGCCATGAGGACGATCTCTCGCTCGGAGACCCGTTGTGCGTGGGGAGCAAGCACCCTCTCAGTCAGCAGGCCAAACTTGTCCAGATACTCAAAGGAGCCACCAGACCAACCTCGCTTGGGCAGGATCTCCCTATCCCGCGCCGAAGGAGCGTGAATACTGAAAGTGCAGCTCACGTCGTCCACGTATTCCTTGATCTCCAGCAGTTCGGCCTCGCTCTTGACGTAGCCGATCCCAATCGGGCCGGTCCCCACCTTGATGAAGTCTGAACTGTAGGCCTTGCGCACCCGCTCGACCTCCGCCAGGCCTTCCTTCATCTCCTCCCGGAAGCCTTCGGGGATCAACTCAGGGTCGTTATTCACCAGGCGACAGACGTGGGCACGCATGCCGCTATCCTGCACTGCCCGGATGACGCCGTCTATCGAATCCTTATGCAGGTGGGTGAAGTGGTCATCTGCGGTAGTGGTCACCCCTCCCTTGACCAACTCCAACAGCGTCATGCGCACGTTGTCATAACTGCGCTGCTCGTCGCAGCGTCCGGTCATGGGGAAATAGAAGCCGTATACGTTTTCGACAAAACCCCCACCTTCGTACATACCTTTGATGCAGGCTTGCACCAGGTGGGTGTGAGAGTTGATCAGACCAGGCATGACGACGAAGCCCTTGGCATCAATCTCTTCCGCTCCCCGGTAGTAGGTGCAATCCTCCATGGTTCCAGTGGCGACAATCTTGCCGTCCTGGACAGCCACGAACCCACTGGTGAAAACGTTCCGCTCTGCATCGATGGTGATGACGTAGCCGTTCTTGATCACCAAGTCGACAAACTGTTGCTCTTTCACCTCTTCCTCCCTCCCGAGGTGGGGTCAGGATGCTCTGCCGGAACAGAGCACCCTGACGTGCCCAAGGTTCCTTTACTCTTCCAGCGATACGAAATCGAGGTAGAACATCTGGTCCGCATTATAGACCAGGCCTTTGACCCGAGGGTTCATCGCCAATACGTTCCCCTGGAAGTAGAGGAAAATAACGGGGGCTTCCTCATGGATAATCGTTGCCATCTCCTGCAACATGGCCAGGCGCTTGTCAGAGTCTAGCTCCCGGCGTGAAGCCTCGAATAGCTCATCGAACTGCTCATTCTCCATATAGCGAGATGGCGCCGGTTGGGCCTTGCCCCAAAACCAGCGATAGCTGAAATCCGCATCGTACAGCGGCAGGTAGTTGGCCCATGTCATCCACATCGGTGCCCTACCACCGCCATACAATTCCTGGAGCCACACCGCACCTTCAATGGGCACGATCTCCGCGTTGATCCCTACCTCCTTGAGCTGTCCGGCTACGGCCTCTGCAGCGGTCTCACCGATTGAGAGGTAGCCTGCCCAGCACTCGAGCGTGGTGTCGAACCCATCCGGGTAGCCTGCTTCAGCCAGCAGTTGCTTGGCTTTCTCCGGATCGTAGGGATAGGCCTCGATATCGGGATTGTACCCAAAGCCGTCTGGCCCCAGCGTCTGGCCCGGCACGACCTCTATACCCAGGAGAAGATCGTTGACGAGGGTCTCCTTGTCGATGGCGTAATTCACCGCATGCCGAACGCGTTTGTCCCTGAAGGGAGAATCCTCAGAGAACACATCGAGCAACACCAGTGACGGTGAGGCCTCCCGACTATGGGTGGTGGTGAAACCCTCCTTCTCCAGAGGTTCTATCTGATCGAAGGTCATCTTGTCCACGACGTCAACATCGCCGGCACGAAGGGCAGCCATACGTGCCGCCAAGTCCGGCATGTGTACCCACTCAATCTCCAGGGGCTTGTCGGGAGCCCCGACAACGCCGTGACGCCAGGAGTCTGGCCAATATTCGTATAGGATGTGCTCTGCAGGCAGAAACTCGACGACCATATAGGGGCCTGTACCCACTGGCTTCTTGGAAAATTCATCCAGTCCCCCCGCCTCCTCCACTCCCTTGGGCGGCAACATGAAGAGCATCAATCGTCCGGGCAGCAGGGGATCCGGTTCGTAGGTCACCACATGTACCGTGTAGTCGTCTACGATCTTCACCTCTTCGATAGTGGCGACATACGAATACCAGCGGAGCTTCTCATTGAGCACCTTGTCCACGGTGTACTTGACCGACTCGGCATTGAACGGCTCGCCGTTTTGGAAGGTCACTCCCTCCCGCAACTTGAACTCCCAAGTGACCTTGTCGTCCAGTAACTTCCAGGACGTCGCCAGACGGGGTTCCAGGACTCCCTTCTCGCCTGGCCAGACAAGACCATCGAAGACCGGCAGGCCGTAGCTGTAAGCGGCTATCATGTTCATCGGGTTGAAGTCTAGCGATACTGTGCCAGCGATCACCAGCGTACCATGAGGGCCTGGGGTCGGCACCGGTGTCGCTGTTGGTGGTGCAGGCGCCTTCGTGGGCGTGCCCTCCGGCGTCGCCGTCTCTGCGGGAGCGCAGGCCGCCAGAATCAAACCGAGCAGCACCAAAACCATTACCATTCGATACAAGGCTTTCATCTCTCCTCCTTAATTCTTCTATTTGTTGCCGGAGGCTCCCTTGCCTGCCAGCCGGGCAACTAGCTCGCGTATTCACTGGCTTCTGACAGCCACGGTTACTTGATTAGGATGGAACGCCATCACCTCCTTTCATCCTGCGGGGCCTGCATCGACCAGATGCCCATCACTTCTGGGTGAGTTTCACTCCCGTCTCGATGGGGATCAATATCTGATCTCACACGATCCCCCCTCTTGCCCCTACCGATCTAGAAACCTGCCCGAAAAGTGTCATGAGCAACTGACTCTTGTGATATAATAAGCCTGGAGTTCATAGGCCAGCGAGGGATGACACGCTCGCACAGCGATCGGCGCATCGGGGGCTGTTTGCGGCGGACCATCTGTACCTGGATCATGTTGGTAGGGACTCCTTCTAAGGAAGGGATGCCACTCCATGGGGGGAGGGGACCTCACAAGACCACTGCACCTTCCTCCACACCTTAACCTGTTCCTGCCAAACCCGCGCTGGGTCAAGCGGTTCCCCGGACCTATCCATCCGAGAAAGGTTGCCATCCCTCGCCCCAACTAGCGCTGTAAGCTAGATGTAGTTCCAGGTCGAGCCCTGCAACGGGATGAAATGCTC
>Ga0209979_1000854_pt1 | contig 36950 bp, 34 predicted proteins | sample AnhtaG_FD_183114 | JGI IMG/M metagenome (GOLD analysis project Ga0209979, IMG submission 183114) | Deep subsurface microbial communities from Anholt, Denmark to uncover new lineages of life (NeLLi) - Anholt_01485 metaG (SPAdes) (version 2) | ecosystem: Environmental > Aquatic > Marine > Oceanic...
TTATAACTGCTTCCTCCGTAGGACGTCCTTCTCGCCTGATGAAGCTGCCCGGTATTTTACCCGCGGCATAGAGCCTTTCTTCATAATCCACTGTTAGAGGCACAAAATCAATTCCTTCTCGGGGCTCGGAACTTGCACAGGCAGTAACCAAGACAAGCGTGTCACCATACCGCATAGCCACAGCACCATTGGCTTGCTGAGCAAATTTCCCCACCTGAATGCCAAGCACCCTACCAGCTATTGAACACTCAAAAACATCTGCCATACTATTTCCTCAAACCCAGTCTAGTAATAAGAGCATAATATCGCTTGGGGTCAGTCCTGTTCAAGTAAGCCAAAAAACGCCTCTGCTTTCCTATCACCCCGTGGAGCGCATGTCGGGAATGTCGATCCTGGGGATACAACTTAAGATGCTCAGTTAACCGATTTACCCTCTCGGTAAGCAAAGCCACCTGGACCTCGACAGACCCACTATCATTTTCCTTAAGTCTAAATTGGGTGATGATTTCCTCTTTCTTTTCCTTGTCCACGATTATAAACTCCCTAATTTAATAATAATGTCGTATATCATATCACGATAAAAAATTCTTGTATAGAAATTGACCAAAAGTTCAAGATGCTTTACAATTGTTTTGTAAAGGCAACTTTTTATGCGCGAAAGTTGCGGTGTTTTTGGAGTTTATGCCTCAGGCATAAATGTAGCCCAGACGGTCTTTTTTGCCCTCTTTGCTTTACAGCATCGTGGTCAAGAAAGTGCCGGCATCGCTGTCACCGATGGCGATGGAATAAAACTACATACCAATATGGGCTTGGTTTCCCAGGCATTCAGTGAAAATGACCTTGCCCTCCTCAAAGGATATATCGGCATTGGGCACAACCGCTACTCCACCACAGGCTCAAGCAGACCTGTGAATGCCCAGCCCATTATAGCGAAAGCAGATGGGTTGACCATTGCTCTGGCACATAACGGCAATATCCTCAACTTCGAGTTGCTCCGAGATGAACTCCAGCAGCGTGGCTATCATTTTCACACTAGCAGTGATTCCGAAATCATCGCCAACCTGATTTTGGCCTCCCCCGGCCAAAATTGGCAGAAGAAAATAGAATATGCCATGCACCGCCTCCAAGGAGCTTATTCCCTGGTGATCTTAACTGAAGACAAGCTGATCGGAGTTCGTGACTCCCTCGGTGTACGCCCCCTCTGTCTGGGAACCATTGACAACGGATGGAGCATCGCCTCAGAAAGTTGTGCCTTGGACCATATAGGTGCCCAATTCGTCAGAGAAGTCGAACCCGGGGAAATTGTAGTCATTGATAGCCGTGGAGTGAAGAGTTTTAAGAAGAAAGATGGTAAAAAGGCCTTATGCATCTTTGAATACATTTATTTTGCCCGTCCCGACAGCATCATCCAGGGCAAACTACTCTATCCCACAAGGGAAGCTATGGGTAGAAGATTGGCTGAAGAGTATCCTGTTGAGGCTGATTTCGTCATGGGTGTTCCTGATTCAGCTACTGCCGCCGGCATTGGCTATTCTAATGCCTCGGGTATCCCATATTGCGAAGGCCTGCTAAAAAACCGCTATGTCGGACGTACCTTTATTGAGCCTGACCAAAGGATACGGGAGCTTGGCGTCCAATTAAAATTCAACCCCCTTTCCCGGATAATTGCTGGAAAGAAGTTGATAGTCGTCGATGATAGCATTGTTCGTGGCACCACTACTCCTCATGTGGTTAGTCTCCTCAAAAAGGCAGGTGCCGCAGAGATTCATCTCCGCATCTGCGCTCCTCCCATCCGTTACCCGTGCTTCTTCGGTGTCGATATGGCAGCTAGATGGCAACTCATCGCCGCAAGAAAGACCGTCCCAGAAATAAGAGAATACCTTGGTGCTGATTCGCTGGGATACCTTAGCCTTGATGGCTTAATTCGAGCTGTGGATCTGCCCGGAGATATTTTCTGCCTTGCTTGCTTTACTGGAGTATACCCCATCCCGGTCCAAATAGAAATGGACAAACTGGCTTTAGAATCGCTCCCCCAAGAGGAACTCAGTGAAATCAAATAATGACACAAACAGCAATTTCTCAGTCTCATAAGCTCAAAAGAATGCGTTGGGCAGCTCGGATTATTTCCTTGCTTCCTGGAGCTGGAATGATTTTAGGCTTCTTGGGCTTCAATATTGGTCTATTCTTCCGCAAAGGAGTATTTTATTGGCACAGCCTAGGCTATGAACTGATACCCGGGGCAATATTTCTGGCAATTGCTGGGATTGCTTGGCGATGGCCCCGTGTTGGCAGCGTTCTCCAAATAGCATTCGCTGCCTATTTCTTCATTCTCGTTATCGTAGGAGCTGACTTTGCGCCAGAAGTAGTTTTACCAATTGCATCCGCGTTCCTCATTGGTGGCATCTTGCAGCTTGTGGTAAGCCATTGCGGTTGAAAGTGTTACCCATGTTTGAAAACATCACAAACTTAGTGAAATCAACTACTAGGGAAGCTTATGCCCTCGCTGGCGTGGATATTCATCTTGCCAATGAAGTCAAAGGAACGGTTGGCCAGCAAGCTCGAGCTACTTTTCGACCCGAAGTCATTGGCTCAGGCTTTTTCGGCAGTATGTTTCAACTCAAACAATATGATGAACCAGTTTTGGTCTCCAGTGTCGATGGGGTGGGCACCAAGCTTAAAATAGCATCGCTCCTGGGTAAAAACAATACCGTGGGCATAGACATAGTCAATCACTGCGTGAACGATATTCTTTGTTGTGGTGCCGAGCCCCTTTTCTTCCTCGACTATATTGCTATGGGTAAGCTTGTGCCTAAGAAAATAGAAGCTATTATTTCAGGCGTAGTCCAGGCTTGCAGGGAAGTTGGCTGCTCGTTAATTGGCGGTGAAACCGCCGAGATGCCGGGCATATACTCCCAGAGGAGCTACGACTTGGTAGGTTTCATTGTTGGAGTGGTGGAAAAGAGGAATATCATTGACGGCAGTGCCATCGTTCCAGATGACGTAATCCTTGGCCTGCCTTCGTCTGGTTTACATACCAATGGTTATTCATTAGTGCGAAGAGTCTTCGGCATAGATGCTAACCCTTCACGCTTAAATGAATTTTATCCTGAGCTAGGCAAAAGCCTCGGTGAAGAATTGCTCCAGGTCCACCGTTGTTACTACCCGCAACTTAAGCCAGCCTTGCCTTTGATTAAAGGTATAGCTCATATTACCGGTGGTGGCTTTGTGGGGAATATCCCTCGCATCTTGCCCCAAGACCTCGCTGCCCATCTTCATAATGATTCCTGGGATATACTGCCCATCTTCAAACTTATCCAAGAAAACGGCAATATAAAAGAGGCAGAAATGTATCAAGTGTTCAACATGGGGATAGGCATGACCCTTGTCTGTTCTCCCCAGCAGGTAGCCACGATTGTAAGTATCTTGTCTCAAGCTAAAACCGTCGGCAAGATAATCAAGCGAGAAAGCGAAGAAAGAGTAATAATAACTTAAACCACCCCACTAAAACCTTGTGATTTCTGTGGGGACCCCACTAATCCAAAAACAAATTTAGCCGGGGTTCCCAAAAAGTCACAAGACTTTTGGGGGTCGATTTAAAGGAGGTTCTATGCGCACCATAATTAGTGTTTCAGATAAATCAGGGGTAATTGATTTTGCCCGGGGACTAAAAGAGATGGACATTGAGATATTCAGCACCGGCGGGACCAAGAAGTCTTTAGAGACTGCTGGAGTAAAAATACACAGCGTCTCGGAGCTTACTGGCTTTCCTGAAATCCTCAATGGCCGGGTGAAGACTTTACATCCCGCAGTACACGGAGGCATCCTTGCCCGCCGCGACCTGCCCCAGCATCTATCCGAGCTAACCCAAAACCGCATTGAGCCCATTGACATGGTAGTGGTCAACCTCTATCCCTTTGTGGAAACGGTGAGCAAGGCTGAAGTCTCCTTAGACGAGGCACTGGAGAACATAGATATTGGCGGACCAACCATGATACGCTCCGCAGCCAAAAATTTTCCTTCCGTCCTCGTAGTAGTCGATCCCGGGGATTACGACACAATCTTGCAGAAGCTGCGCCAGGGCAGTATAGATTCAAAATATAGAAAAGGGTTAGCCCAAAAAGCTTTCCAGCATGTGGCGCTCTATGACACAGCCATCGCACAATACCTCAATGAGGAAACCTTTCCCGAAGAGATGACCATAGCCTTAAAAAAGGCTCGTAGCCTTCGCTATGGCGAGAATCCCCATCAGCAAGCTGCCTTTTACATTGAACAAAATGTAAGACAAAGGCAAGACGGCCTGGCATCCCTGGAACAGCTTGGCGGACCCGAAATTTCCTTCAACAACCTTCTTGATTTAGATGCTGCTTTAAACGCGTTGCGAGATTTTACTGCTCCCACCATTGCCATAATGAAGCACACTAATTCCTGCGGACTTGCCTCTCATAATGATTTAGCCGAGGCGTACCGACGAGCTTTAGCTGGCGACCCTGTAGCTGCCTTTGGCGGCATAGTCGCCAGCAATCGAATTATTGATTTGGCTACTGCCAGAGAAATCGATAAGCATCATTACGATGCCATTGTCGCCCCGGGATATCAGAAAGAGGCTCTGGAATTACTAAGACGCAAGGAAAGCCTGCGACTTGCTAAAGTTGCCTCTTATCGTCCCTCGTCCTCCGAACTACATCTCGATTTTCGCTATGTCGGAGGCGGCTTTCTGGCCCAAGTGTCGGACATTTTAACGGAATCCGAACTTAAGCCTCGCATCGTAACCAAGCGCCAACCAAGCCAGACAGAGTTATCAGACCTGCTCTTTGCCTGGAAGGCGGTTAAAGGTATTAAATCCAACGCCATAGTTATCGCCAAAGATAATACATTATTAGGCATGGGAGCCGGACAGCCAAGCCGGGTAGTAAGCGTTGAGCTAGCTTTGAAAAGAGCTGGAGACCAAGCTAAAGACAGCGTCCTTGCCTCAGATGCCTTTTTCCCTTTCGCCGATGGCCCGGAATTGGCAATCAAGCGTGGAGTTACCGCCATTATCCAGCCCGGTGGCTCGGTAAGAGATAAAGAGGTAATTGAGCTGGCAGACAAGTATAATGTTGCCATGGTATTTACCGGTGTTCGCCATTTTAGACACTGACTTGGGCAAACACAAAATCCTTTAGCTCTAAATATTTAGGAACGGGGATTTTAGATTTGTTAGAAGATTACATAGCCTTCCTGCAAGAAAGCTATAGACCCGAACTCGCTCATTGGTGACGCCATGGCTAGAGTAGTAATTGTATCAGATATGTTACGTGGCTTTCTCGAGGAAGGCTATCCACTTTATTGCGGAATCGAGGCCCGCAGGATCATACCCAATATCCGGAAATTACTGGAGCGAGAGTTAGAGCAGGGCTCGAAAATTTTCTATTTATGTGACCACCATACGCCCGACGACCCAGAATTCAGGATGTTTCCACCCCATTGCATCGAAGGTACCGAGGAAGCTGAACTCATACCCGAGCTTTCGCAATATCCCGGTGAAATAATACCTAAAAGAACTTTTAGCAGTTTCTACAACACTTCTTTAGACAATAAACTGGAGGCAATCAAGCCCGAAACCATAGTCGTCTGCGGCGTAACCACCCATATCTGTGTTCTGAACGCGGTAATTGATGCCAGAAACAGAGACTATGAAGTTGAAGTCCCCGTTGATTGTGTTGCTTCCTTCGACAAAAAAGCTCACTCCTTCGCCCTGGACTACATGGAGAAGGTGCTTGGAGCCAGGCTTATCAGACCCACCATCAGCGTATCCCCGCCTCGCTTCGAAATTCCTGATTCATGGTTGAGTGGAGAGACCGCCGATATCTATTTTCCTCGCACCGTGGAAATACTTAAGAAAGAGGGGATTAATCCCGTAGCAACTATGGAGGTATTTCCTCGCCGAGCTGGTATCTTGTGCGGCATAGAAGAAGTTAAATCTTTGCTCGCCAAAGTTCTTCCTGAGGATAATTGTGAAGTATGGGCGTTATCTCAAGGCGAGCCTTTCGACAGAAAAGAAGTAGTCTTGCGCATAAAAGCCCCTTATCAAAGCTACGGAACTTATGAAACAGCTTATCTAGGCATACTCTCCCATTGTAGCGGCTGGGCCACCGCTGCCCGAGAATGCGTTGATGCTGCCCGAGGCATCCCTGTCATCAGCTTTGGGGCTCGCCATGTCCACCCCTCAGTGGTCGGCATTATGGAATACTCCGCTATAGTGGGAGGCTGCACTGGCTGTGCCAGTACCGCTGGAGCAGAACTTACCGGCATCCAACCCACAGGGACTATTCCCCATGCCCTCATCATTATTATGGACAGCACTGCTAAGGCCACTCTTGCTTTCGACAAGCATATACCTTCCGAAGTGCCACGCATTGCCCTGGTGGATACTTTCGAGGACGAGGTTAGAGAAAGTGTAACTGTAGCCAAAGCGATGCAAGGAAAGTTACAAGGCGTAAGATTAGATACACCTTCAGAAAGAGGTCGAGTTACTGCCGACTTAGTCAAGGAAGTTAGAGCCTGGCTGAACCTCGAGGGATTTAAGGACGTGAGAATAGTTGTCAGCGGTGGACTTGACCCAGAACGAATCAGATATTTTATCGATGAAGGGGCACCTGTGGATATTTTCGCTGTTGGCAGCTATATCAGCGATGCCAGACCCATTGACTTCACCGCTGACCTTCACGAAATAGAAGGCAAACCCATCGCCAAAAGAGGCAGAATGCCCGGCATCACCCCCAACCCCAAGCTGAAGAGGGTGATGTAGGCTAGAAGACGGCTAACGAAAGCTTTAGCCTCAGTGCTCGTGATGGAACCGAGCTTTCTTAACCTCTTTCACTATCCTGGGCAATATCTCACCCGTCTTCCCTTGAATTAAATAATCTGATACACCTTCGTGGGTGAGCGGCGTAGGGTCCGCAATCACCTCTATTATCCTCACATTAGCCTTATGCCCCAGTACATCCAGACCCGGTACTGATTCGCCCGAAGGAAATCTCGCCATCCTAGGCAGATTGGCAAAAGGATAAACTACGGCTGATGTTCCGCAGATAAGCATCAAGTCACATCCTAAAGCTTCTTTTTCCGATTCTGTCATGACATCTAAAGGTATTGGCTCTTTGAAGTGAACTACATCGTCCTTCAGGATAGCGCCACACTTACAGCGAGGCGGAAGCTCATCCAGGGAGACTTCTTCCCAGGCAAACCTTGAGCTGCAAGAAATACATCTCACGGCATTGACACTGCCGTGATACTCCAAAACCCTCTTATTCCCTGCCTTTTTATGTAGACCATCAATGTTTTGCGTGATTACGCACTTTAGTATCCCCAGAGCTTCGAGCTCAGCCAGAGCATAGTGACCTGGATTTGGCTGAGCTTGCCTGATTTGTTCATGAAACGTCCCGTATGTCCCCTGAAGACCCAGTATTTCCTCCCAGTATGCCCTGGGGTTGTTCAGGAAAAGCTCGTATCTTTGATAAGCCTTAGCCTCTGCTTCCTTATTCGTGGTCCAGACGCCCTTTGGTCCCCTGAAATCAGGTATTTCTGATTCGGTTGACATGCCCGCCCCGGTCAATGCAATGGCATATTCGCTTTCTGCCAAATCCTTCGCTGCTCGCTTGACCAAGTCCTCCACTTTTTTTACCCCAGAATCACTGTTATTCTGGCAAAATTCAGCTTGTCTGCCAAACTCATCCTAAACATCCGTCAGGCGAAGCCAATCCCCTCTATCTCTACAAGATTGCCATTGATTTTCGTTCTGGCACCCAGAAATTCCTCGATAAGCCACAGGTTTGTCTCCACATGTTCAGTAATGCGGGGGACTGAATACCTGGTGATCCCCTCGGCCAAGCCGGCATAGATTATAAGCTGGTCTGCGATATATCTATCAACTGCGGCGCCAGTTCGAACATCTTCCATAAACCTCTCAGCCACATATCTTCCTATGGATTCCGAGCTTCTGCCTGGCCTCCCTGCCCTATCGGAACCTATCCAGTTACGCAGGCTCGTCCCGGCATATATCGCCAGGGCTGCTCCTCCTTGAAGGGAGCTTTCGTCCTCGATTTCCTCAATTTCTGCTTTATACCCATAAGAGCTTAACACCTTCCGGCATTCCGCTGCCATCCTCTGGCTTACCCTCTTTTCCTTCAAATGCGAGGAAAGCGCTATGCCTTTGATACTGGAAATCTCCCCCTGCCCGGTAATATTTAACGGCTTCAATTTCCCCGCCGGCTCAATTCTAACTTCTATAATCCCGCCGCCTCTTGGCACATAGCCAGGACGGATTATGTCAAACTCAGCCCGGATACCCATTTGCTTTAGAAACGGAAGCAAAACAAACTTCATATGATAAGCCGAAGGGGCAAAATCCTGAAACAGCCCGCCTTTCAGCCTGAACTTGGAGGGCTTTCGGGCAAAGCAAGCCAGAGGCAAAAGTGTCTGGGCCATCATAATGGTTGAGCCCGCCGTCCCTATATCCCAGCTATACTCTCCTCCATTGAACCTTCCCCCGGGTGTATAGGTAATCTCCTTAGAGCCTACTGAGGCATTTTCCACCACCCCACGGCACATCTCCTGGCAAGCCTGCACCACTTTAAGATGCTGCGCCCTCAGTCCCGGCTTATCCCTCCCGGCCCTGATATTTTCTATCCTTATTTTCTCGCCCAGCAGGCTGGCCAGCGCCACAGAATAGCGGACTATTGTCCCACTTCCCGACCTCGCCCCACCGTCTATAGTTATCATGCGAACCCACCTTCATCCTATTATTAGGAATTTACACAAACACCCTCGGACTGCAACGCAACTTAGTGCACAGGAAGGTTGTTTTTGTGCCGGCCGATTTATTACCGCCGCAATCCCCACCCCAGTTTTCCCCAAACTGCCCTTTTCTGAACGCTTCCGGTCAGCAACCTGTCCGAATTAAAAATGCGGACCGCCACCACTATCATTATTACCGTGAAAACTGCTGTATAAGCAATACCGCCGATTACCAGCGGATAATTATCCAGCATAAGAGCCCGCATAGCCATCATAGGATGGGAAAAAGGTATGGCAAACACAAGAATTCTTAAGACGGCGGGAATGGTATCGAAATCTTTAAACATGGTTATGAACATGGAGATCATAGCCAGGGCGGTTATCGGGAAGACTAGTGTCTGGGCACTTCTGTAATTCTTAGCAAATGTTCCCAGAACTATACATAGTGAAAGCCCGGCTAAAAGAGCTGTGAATAACGAAATTCCTATCAATAAATAATCTTGCATACCCAGAGCCAACCCAAAATCTGCCAGATTTATATCTGAAATCTGGAACGAACTCATGTAGCGTGAAAATCCAATCATATAGATGGCTGCCATTATCATCCCCACCAGGGCGCTGCCGACTATTTTGCCAATTACTATATGGCTTCTCCTTACGGGCAGGGTTAACAATGTCTCCAGGGTCTTGTTTTCCTTCTCCAAGCCCATCGAAGATATTACGGAAGCCCCGGCCATGATTATGAGCATCATTACTACAACTGGAATAACTATTGATTGTGAACTTAGTATATTGCCCAGTTGACTTGACGATAGCCCTTCTATCTCCTTTCCCTTGAAAAATGTGGTTTCAACTCTTTGCGTCGGGGCCAAGACGAGGGCTGGATCAAAGGAGCTATCTTGTTGTATCAGTTCACTAGATATCCCCTGGTTCACTGCTTGGATAAGCCCTTCGACCACGCCTGAGGATATGGAATCCATCATCCCCGCCCCTTTCATTATCCAGTAAATTTCTATTTCCCCGGGATAATTGGCATAAATGTTTTGGCTGAAGTTTTCAGGTATTACCATAAGCGCAACTCCATTTTCTTCCCTTACTTCTTCCAGGCCTTCTTCAGCATCATTGCCATTATAGATTACCTCCGCCTTCTCGATAAGAACGGCCATGGCTATATCAGAAAAAGCGCCATCGTCCATATCCACGATTCCTATGACCGGCTTCTCCTCCATTCTTTCCCCGATGTTGCCAATCGTTTGCCCCACAAATCCAAACACTATGGCAATAACCACTATTGGGATCAGGGTCGAGAGGGTAAACAATTCCTTGAATTCTTTTTTTATTATGTTGCCAATCATTTAATCGCCTTAACAAAAACCTCTTCTATATTTCCAGCGTCATATCCCTTTTTGAGTTCCGTGGCAGTCCCGCTGGCAACTATTCTCCCATCGTTTATCAAAGCGATGCGGTGACATAAGAGCTCTACCTCAAGCATATTATGCGAAGACAATAAAACCGCCACTCCTGCCTCGACTGAGCTGTTTATTATTCTCCTCACCTCTTGAGCATTTACCACGTCCAGGCCGGAGGTAGGCTCATCTAATATTGCCAATCTCGGGTTTACCATTAAAGCTCTGCCCACGAGCAAACGCCGTGTCATTCCCTTGCTGTATGTATCAACTTTATCATTTATTCTCTCCCCCAAATTGCCTATTTCCAATCCTCTCTGGACTATATTCTGGAATTTCTCTCCCTCGCCAAAGAATTTGGCGATAAAATTCAGGTACTCTTTACCCGTGAGATTTTTATAGGCGCCAGCCTCTTCGGGCAAATAGCTTATTATCTTTCTCACCTCTCCCGCCTCTTTAGGAATTTCATAGCCAAAGACTGTTACTGAGCCAGAGGTTATTTGAAGCAGCGTGGCAATAACTCTCAGTGCGGTTGTCTTTCCCGCACCATTAGGACCTATCAGACCAAATATCTCCCCTTCGTTTACTTCAAAAGAGATTCCGTTTATCGCCCTGAGGTTCCCATAGTCCTTGACCAGTTCTCTAACTTCTACTGCTTTCATTCATCACTTTCTAAGGCTTCTTGTCCGTTTTACCTTGACTTCCACACCCTGGAATACTGGGAAATTCGAGAACGAATACGCCCTCTTCATCCTGTTCAATAGTTATAACAACCTTCATAGCTTCCTCCTTGTTAAGTTTATCAGCCTGGCAGCTAATTTCACCTAGCTTTTCCAGCGTGAAAGAAGTTTTTTCGAAGCAAGAATTGGATGAATGCCATAAGGCACGAACCTTTTGTGCCGTGTTAGCCGAAGTGCTACTGACATCACTCTATTTATTTAGCTTAAAATCGGCTACTATTTGATTTAAGACTTGTGGATAAGGACATTCAGCGCCTTCTGGCGGTAGAGCCACATTCTTGTTTGCAATCGTTTTTGAATGTGTCAAAAGAAGACCGATTACTATTTTTTCAAAAAGAGTGCCCTTCCGAACGATCTTAAGGTGCTGACTATGCTCAATATCTGGTATAAATGGTTGCAGAGAATAGACATACATCTTGACAGTACTGCCGACAAGATAGTCTTCAACAGCTTGCTTGATCTTTTTTTCATCAAACGTTGAATCTTTTCTTGCTGCTTCTGAAATTCCTAAAACGTCAACGGCTAAATATCGATAGATCTGGTTTTGAGTACTCCATCCTACATCTTCTAAATGACCAGCTAATCTCCGAAATGCAGGGCGAGCAGTTTTATAGTTGTTGTCGCCAGTTTGACCAACATAGTAGTATTTGTCGTTTCCATGAGTGATTTCGACAATGTAAAGAAGATATTGTCTCTGGAAGTGCTTACCTTCGAGCGTAAGGATCATTTCTGCCATATGATGAACTCCTTGTCAGGGATATTTCGGTTAACTTCAGTATACACAAAATTCGGTTTTTGTTCAGTAGCTTACCATCGCAGGTTATTAGATACCCTGATCCCTGTCAAAGCCAGTTAAACCCTATATAACCTTCCGTGTCAAAACTGCAATCCCCTTAGAGCAATGCTGTTGTATAATATCCTGGAACAGATGCCTAGCTCGGGACAGAGGACGGGGGTTGCTAATCTGCCCTTGCATTATGGCAAGGTGCCGCCGTGGCTTTTCGGGCGGGGTGCCGAAGCCATGCAGTCAGACTCGATTTATTATACGCCAGCCCCCTGTGGGTGCGTAGGGCGGAAAGCGATCTTTTCATCGACGATTGCTTTTAGTAATTCACTGCCTGCTGGTCGTGGAATTTCTCTCCCTTCCTTTTCAGCGGTTTTTAGCCAGAGTTCCATCGCCGTCATAACCTCTTTTAATGCCACTTCCTCAGTCTCTCCAAACGCAGAGCAACCGGCCAGCTCTGGAACCACTGCAATATACCCCCCATCCTCCTCGCTATAGAATATCTCTATTGCGTATTTATACATCTTCTTCCTCCAGTAGTTTATACCTTTGAACAACCTTTAAGAATTGTTTAACTTGATATGGCTTTGCTTTTCCTTTAACATTCTGAAAATTCAACATTTCTCTCACACCATCTTTGACGTATATCCTATGGCTGCCTTTACTCCCTCTAAGCCTGAAGCCAAACAACTCTGCTCCCTTACAAAGCACCTCAAATCTAATATCTTTTGGATTTCTCTTGAATTCTTCATATATCTCCTTCTTGCTCATCTACACACTTATATGTCATTATGACTTAAACTCTTAGCCTTTCACCCTATAGCGTATAATTCATTATATACGAAATTCGTTTTTTGGTCACCCACTTTGGCAGGGAGTAACTCCCCGCTCTACATTCCTTTATAGGGCGGCATTTTATATTCCGCCACCCAGGAGATTGCCACGCTTCGCTCGCAATGACATAGGGAGAGTTGTTGGATACCCTCACTATTTCGAAGTTATCCAAACCTTTCCTAATCTTTCGAGTCAAAACTGCAATGCTATCAAGGCAAACCCTGTTGTATAATATACTTGGAGCAGGAGATGCCTAGCTCGGGACAAAGGACGGGGATTGCTAACTTGCCTTTGCATTATGGCAAGGTGCCGCCGTGGTTATTCGGGCGGATGTGCCAGCTTGCCCGGGAGATTACCATTGTTACGGTAACGGAGTTTGGCACCGAGGAGATGCTGCGCCGTCTTTCCGACCCTTTCTGGTTTCAGGCTTTCGGCTGTGTCCTGGGCTATGACTGGCATTCCAGCGGCGTTACCACCACCGTCTGCGGCGCCATAAAAGAAGGAATGCGAGGACTGGAAAGAGAACTTGGCTTATTTGTGGCCGGGGGCAAGGGCAGGACTTCACGGAAAACTCCTCTGGAGATAGAAAATACCGGGCATCTGTTAAAGGTAAATCCGTCGTCCCTGGTTTATGCCAGTCGAATGTCAGCCAAGGTTGATAATTCCGCACTTCAGGATGACTATCAGCTCTATCACCACAGCTTCTTCTTTACCAAAGACGGCTCCTGGGCAGTCATTCAGCAAGGTATGAATGAAGCTAATCGCTATGCGCGCCGCTATCACTGGCTGGGAGAGAAAGTGAGCGATTTTGTTTGCGAGCCCGAGGCGGCTATCTGTTCCCAGGCCAAGGGCAAGGCATTGAATCTGGTGGCCCTGGAGAGCGCAAAAGTGAGGGATGTCATTGCCCATGTTGTTGCCGAAGAGAAGCCAGATAAAATTGTAACCCAACTGAACAGGCTGAAGACCCTAAACCTCCCTCAGCGGCCTTATATCAGCCTGGAAGATATTCACCCTGACAGACTGGGCAAGATTTTCCTCACTGCCTATGAACATAAGCCGCAGGATTTTGAATCACTGCTAGCCCTGGAGGGCATAGGACCTAAAACACTTCGCGCTCTGAGTCTTATTTCAGAGCTGGTTTATGAGACACCGGTCAGCCTGCGAGACCCGGCAAGCTACAGCTTTGCCCACGGCGGCAAAGACGGCTATCCTTATCCTGTGGACAGGAAGACCTACGATAGCAGCACCCAGTTCCTGACACAGGCGGTGGAAAAGGCTAAAATTGGAGATAGGGAGAAGCTCGAAGCCTTCAGGCGACTGAGGGCGTGGGGGTGAATCGAGATTACTTCGCCTGTCACACTAGTCCTTCGATAAACTCAGGACAGGCTCTTAATCCTCTCCCGTCGAGGGAGAGGAGATTGCTTCGGCTCCATAAATCGAGCCTCGCAATGACATAATGAAGTTATTCTCTCAACAAGATACAATAATACGGTATGACAATGGCTGACTTCGACATCGCATCCTATGTTTCCCGCATCGAGGCGAACCGCTCGGTCAAGGACGCCTTAATGCAAAGCTTAAAGACGCGCCGACCTCCATACCGCATCTCCGTAACTGACCTACTTAACCTCAAACAGGCTTACTTCAGGAGAAAGTATCCCGAAATCGTTCCGCCTCTGGAGAAACAGCAGCTTATGTGGGCTGGCACCGGCTTTCACAAGACCTTCGGCTCAGCCGTATCCAGCGAAGAATACCTGGAGCAATTTGTAGAAACTGAGGGCATAGTGGGTAAAATTGACATCTACGAAAAAATTCCCGTGGAGGTCAAGACCACCTCTACGCCTGTAGACACGAAGGATTTATTGAAATACAGGCCAACTTATATCGAGCAATTGGGCATGTACTGTGCTATGGTCAATGCCCACGAGGGAGAAATCATCATTTATCAACGACAGGGAGAGGAATCGCCCTCAACTTCTCCTCTGGTTGTCTATCACGTTACTTTCCCGGACCTGGAAGCAATTCGAGAGGAAATGCGGCGGAGACGAGACCTCCTGGTGGAAGCGCTCATTTCCAACGACCCCAGCAATCTGCCTATCTGCCCCTGGCTCAACAGGCAGTGCGATTACTCCCAGGTATGCGACTGCGCAACCACATCGGTGCCAGCATCACATGAGATAGCTGATTTAGCCGGGGAAATCTGCGTCGATAGCACAACTTGCCAGCAACTCCTCAGCAAAATGGCTGGAGCTCAACCATCCCAGCTGTTTGGCATCAACGATATTGTTTTCCCCCGCAAAGCATATTTTAACCGCCTCAAGTTGCAGGAAATTGCTTCAGGCGAAGAAGTACGGGAAGAGAAAGAAGGGTATCTTCGTTCTATGGATGAGCGTGGCTTTCTCGATGCACTCCGCGATTCACTACGCTACGGTGCCCCGGGCGAAGCGCAGAGGATTCCGGTGCAACATTTGCCATTAGCTGACCTGGTCCAAATCTGGCAGAACTTGCCCACCATTCTGCGCGATCCGAAATTTTCCTCACTGGTGGAAAGGGAACGCTTGCCCCGGACATTCTCTCATTACTTCCTCCGCCTGGGATTTAACTGTGCATTGACGAACCATGCACAAGGCAGACTTCTGGTATATTATGTTAGGGTTCCTAAAGAGGATGCCAAGCTGATGGTTTACGATGTAACTTTTAGAAATCTGGATACCATCAGAGGAGAAGCGCTGCGAAGGATTGAGCTTTTGGAAAAGGCAAGAGGAGCTCTCCAGCTTCCCAAATGCCCCTCCTGGATGTGTTCTTACTGCGACTACAGGCTTGAATGCGGCGAAGCATAACACAGGTGGAGATTCAAGAAGAGGTTAATCCACAGCATAGCTCTGAGTGGAATTTCCCGCAAAACTAATTAGCCTGGCAAGAGGCAGAAGAGTTCGTATACACTTAAGTTCTATGAAAGCGCTGATATGCAATTGAGTTTAGCGGAGTGGTAAAAATGCTAACAGGAATACATCTTCTCTTGAGCTACAAGTGCGATTCAGAATGCGACCATTGTTTTGTATATAGTGGCCCGGAAGCAAAGGGAACCTTCACACTGAAGCAAATAAAAGAAGTTTTTGCTGAATTAACCAAAATTGAAACAATAGAATGGATATATTTTGAAGGTGGTGAACCATTTCTATTTTACCCTCTAATGTATGAGGGCATCAGGATTGCTAGTGGTATGGGATTTAAGACCGGCATAGTAACTAATGCATACTGGGCAACATCAGAGGAGGATGCAGAACTGTGGCTAAAGCCACTTTATCACTTGGGAGTATCAGATATAAGCATAAGCGATGATGCATTTCATTACGAAGGCAAGGAAATAGCTCCTGCCAAACATGCCTTAAAGGCCGCGCGGAAATTAGGTATGCCCTGCGGATCGATTTGCATTGACAAGCCTGTAGTTGAAGAGGGTATTGATAAGGATTATGCCAAAGGAAAACCAGTTGTTGGTGGTGGCACTATGTTCAGGGGGAGGGCAGCTGAGAAATTAACAGAAGGCCTTCCTCGAAGACCATGGGAGGAATTTACAGAATGTCCTTACGAGGACCTTAGAAATCCCGAGAGAGTGCATCTCGACCAATATGGCAACATCCACCTTTGCCAGGGGTTGAGTATGGGTAACATGTGGGATACCCCGCTATCAAAGATAGTCAAAGACTATAACGCTGATTCACACCCGATCTGTAAACCCCTGGTCAACGGAGGACCTGCTCTTTTAGTTAAAGAATATGACGTTCAGCACGAGGATAAATATGTTGATGCCTGTCACATCTGCTATCTTGCTCGCCTGGCATTATTAGATAGGTTCCCGCAATACCTTGCACCGAGGTCGGTTTATGGATTGTAATAGGGATTTGCAACTCCACACGATACAACACAAGAAATTCGTACTTCGTAGCACTCGCCCGGATTCTTCGCTAACGATCAGGACTTCTTTGGTGTTGGAAATGCCATTATACATCGGACTTGGAGATTGGGCGCATTTGAGAGCATAACCCTAATAGGAGGTATTGATACGGCAGTGCAAATCTTTACCGCAGTTCTTCACAAAGTTAGGAATGGAGAAAAAGAAAGCATATTGAGCAAAAAGTGATTATACTGTAACATTGGAGAGACAAGCAGTGAAAAAGAGATTGAGAATATTTAATAATGTCATTTCAAGGAGTCTCGATAAATCGGGGCGATGAAGAATCTCAGAAAGACAAAGGAGTACTGTTAAACAATCTCAAGGATTGAGGAGGTGAACAATGAATTGGTTGGATATCGTCATAATAGTTGTAGCGGTGTTATTGGGTCTTGTTGGCTTACGGCAAGGAATCATCAAGACGGTATTTGGCATTGCCGGGTTGATAGGTGGCATAGTCTTAGCCGGGCGTTATTACAGCGGGCTTGCGGCATTGCTTTCTCCCGCCGCTGCTACCTGGGCCAACATAGCTGCTTACGCCATCATCCTGGTAGCCACTCTAATTGTAGCCAGTGTGGTTGGGTGGCTCGTAGCCAAGCTAGTTCACTTTGCCATGCTTGGTTGGCTTGATAGGCTTGTGGGCTTCCTCCTTGGCGTCGTCGTAGGAGGTCTGTTATGCGCTGCCGTTCTCGCTATTGTAGGTAAGTATTACCCGGGCACAGAGGCAGTTATTAGCCAATCGGGACTAGCCAGATTTGTGATGGAGCAAATTCCCTTGTTATTAGCACTCCTGCCTGGGGAATTTGATTTCATCCACGACTTCTTTACAACATCCGGGTAGATTTATTAAGAGCTAGTGTATAATTTACTCCTCAAGAACTTCATCTAATGCCTTTTGGAGTTCCTTCTTAGGCTTGTAGCCAAGAATTTGCTTAACAGGCTGACCGCCTTTAAATATGAGCATAGTGGGAATAGCAGCTATTCCGTACTTGACAGCCAGAGGGCCATTCTCATCCACATTCACTTTAGCGAAGTCTATCTTACCAGTATATTCTTTCTCCAGTTCCTCCAGAACAGGAGCGGCAGCCAGGCAAGGACCACACCATTGCGCCCAGAAATCCACCAGAACTGGCGCCTTCGACTGCAAAACAATATTCTGAAAGTTATCCTCGCCTGTTATTGCTTGTATCATTGGACTGACCTCCTTATTTAAAATGCTATATCTAAAGAAAAGAAGTCGATGGCATTTCTCGTTGTCTGTTCAGCAATTGTTGCTTCAGCAATTTCCTTAAGTCGAGACACAGCCTTTACGCCTCTTAAAATATCAGCGGGCTGGGATTCATACCGTGCTTCCCTTCCATAAGTTACAGGGCAATCTGTCTCCAGCAGTAAACGCTGCAAAGGTGCTTCTTTGACTGCCCTTCTATGTTCTTCATGATACTCAGCAGCCGGCGTGGCAGAAACAAAATAGCCACCACCAATTATATCCTTAAGAACACTGGAAAAGCCAGTGAACCAATGAAAAACGGCTTTATCCATACCGACATCCTGAATCAGGTGTAGTGCATCCTTCCAGGCATATCTACTGTGAATTATCGCTGGCTTAGCATATTTCCTGGCTATATCCAGGAGCCGACCAAGAACCTCTTTCTGCAATTCTTTGGACGCCACCCTCAGCACCCTTTTGTCATAGTCCAGACCTATTTCACCAACAGCCATCGCTGAAGCGATATTTTGCTCAATGAATCGCAAATTATCATCTATCTCAAAGGTTCGCAGATTACCTAGCTCCCAGGGATGTAAACCTAAAGCAGGATAGACAAAACGACGATGTTTTTGCGATATTTCCAATGTTTTTATGTTCGATTGGTGGTTCGACCCCACAGCTACTATGGCAATAACGCCGGCTTTTTTAGCTTCCTCGAGCATCAAATCAAGGTTTTTCAGTTCGTCAAGATGAGCATGAGTATCGATGAGCTTGTACACTAAATTTTCTTCTCTTTAAGCATGGCCTTATAATACTTAAGCCCCTCCTCAGTCGGCTCGTAGCCGTAGAGATAGAACCTATCTTCTCGTTCCCTGGTAATTAAATTTGCCGATACCAATGACCTCAACATTGCCTCGCCAAAGTACCCAGCCAGATTAAGGTGATGGTCAGGAACTGCCTTGTTAGTCACTTCATACTCTTTGCAAATAGCGGCCAGGAGCTTCGCCGGCTCCCTTTCCAGGCCCTGGAGGAGAGCTTGCATAGTCTCTGTCTGTTTTACTACGTCAACAAAATCTTCAAAAGCACCCATGTCCGCTAACCCTTAATTTTAACAGTAATGAAGAGGTCACCTGAAGTCACCCCTTCTAATCCCATCCCCCTCAGCCTTACCTTCGTGCCCTGGGTAACTCCTGGTGGGACTTTGACTATAAGTTTTTTCTTTTCCTTGCCTCTCTTATATTTTATTTTCTTATCCATACCGGATGCAGCTTCTTCCTGAGAGAGGTAGATTTCATGATATAAATCCTTTCCCTTGCTCTGCCAGGAGAGTTCCGGCACACCCAGCATCCTCTTAAGAGTAAATCTGATGACCTTGCCGATAAGCCGTGATAATAAAGGTGGTCTATACTCCGAAGTCGATGTGGACCAATCTCTTTCTGATTGTTGACCTGGAAAAGTGAAAACAAAACCTCTGCCACCAAAGAACAAATTGTCCACAAAGCTTTCATCAAATCTCAAACCAGCTTCCTGAAACATCCTTGCCAGTTCTTGAAATAAGTAGGGATTGGTAAAGGCATCCGTAAACACCCGCTCCTGGCTATAATAGCGCCCACCAGCATATTGAGCACTATATCCAGCAAAGCTCGCCTGCCTCATCCTATCATATTCCTGTCGCTTCACTTCATCGCCCAGCACGGCATAGGCCTCGTTGATCTCCTTAAATCTTTCCCCGGCCCACTGTTCATTTCCCAAATTTCTGTCGGGATGATATTTCATAGCAAGCCTTCTGAAGGCATGTTTGATTTCTTCGTGACTGGCCCTCTCAGAAACACCAAGAATAGAGTAATAGTCCTTCGTCTCGCGATACATTTGCCTAGAGAAGATATTTTAGCGATTAGAACTCACTGTCGCAAGTATAACAAGATTTCCCAAAGTCAGCGATTGCAAAATTTCGCCCGACTTTTAAGGATGGTGGCTCTGAATTTGAGTCAGTTTTTGAGGAGGAGTACCAGAAGCGGAATACCAGGTTGTTTGTGCTGCCACCCAATTCACCCAAGCTAAATGGTTATGTGGAGCGAGCGCACCTGACATATACTGAGGGATCTTATGAAGTAACAGACAGTTCCTCTCATGTTCCGGAACTAAGAAACAACCTACTGGACTGGGAGAAAGTATCCCGATATAATCGGGACAATTCGGCCTCACCAATCTTTGGGCTACCTTACCCCTCAGGAGTACCTTGAGTGTGACTCTCAAAATAAAGGAAAGGAGGCGATGTGTCACTAAGGTACCGAACGAGGACAGATGCTGGACTTTTTCTGCACCCTGTTGTATACTTAAAACAAGAGATGAGGATGCGGTCCAGCCTTATCGGTAAGATTGAAAAAGCCAAAAGGTATGCCCAGGAGCCCGAACGTATTACCTTCTCAGGTTTAACCGCGGTTTTCCGTGGTGAGAACGATGACCATAAGCTGAGCTATGCCGGCGGAAAATGGCATTGTACCTGTCATTTCTTTTCCCAATGGGAGACGTGTAGCCATACCATGGCGCTCCAGCAAATTCTAGGCAAGATGCTACCCAAGGAAGCTCAGCCCCCAGAGAAATAATCTAATGCTTCTGCCACGACGAAGAGAGAGCCGGTAACACAAATAAGGTCTGTCCTGTCTGCCAGAGACAAGGCACGGGATATAGCTTCGGTTACAGTTTCTGTAGTTTCAAGCTCAATGCCTTGCTTGCTGAACTCGGCAACCAGGGTTGAAAGAGGGGCAGCACGGGAATGTGCTGTCCGTGTAACTATGACTTGGGGGGAGAGGGGAACTAACTTATTTATTATCCCTGGTATGTCCTTGTCACAGGATGTCCCAAAAACGAGAAAAATCCGTTTGTGAGCGAAATATCCTTTGATATTATCAACCAACCTTTTTATTGACGCCACGTTATGGGCTCCATCAACCAACACTGTGGGGTACTCCTGTAGAATGTGGAATCGGCCGGGCCATTTTACTTGGGCAAGCCCTCGAGCAATATCGGCGGTTGAGATGCCAAAGCCCGCAGAGCCCAATACCTCTAAAGCAGCTACGGCAGAGGCAGCATTCTCAAGCTGGAAGTCGCCTGAAAGAGGAATGCTAACTTGGTAGTTATTCCTTCTACCCTCAATCACTAGTGATTGAGGAGAGAGGTCACCACCTATCTTATGCCAGGTGATATCCTTGCCCGCCTGCACTACCTTCGCTTTCTTCTCACGGCAAATATCGCTGATTACCGAAGCTGCCTCTTCTGGCTGGGGAGAAAGCACCACCCAGCAACCGGGCTTGATAATGCCTGCTTTTTCCCGAGCTATTTCCTCCAGGCTATTGCCCAAAATCTGAGTATGGTCCAGGCTAATAGGGGTAATAATACAGATTATGGGCCTAGCCACATTAGTAGCATCAAGCCTGCCACCTAGACCCACTTCCAGTACTTGAAAGTCCACCTGCTTTTTCCTGAAATATGCAAATGCCAGCGCAGTCAATGCCTCGAAATAAGTCAGTTGCCTGAAGGCAGTGTCCTTTCTCATTGATTCAATAAAGGGCTTGATTTCTGCCATGGCAGCAGCAAACTCAGCTTCAGAAATCAAACTGCCATCTATGCTAATACGCTCCCTTAGAGTATGAAAGTGGGGAGAGGTATATAGCCCTGTTTTATATCCTGAACTACTCAAGACCTGTGCAATCATAGCTGAAACACTCCCTTTCCCCTTGGTGCCGGCAATATGAATCGTCCTGGCTGCCAACTGAGGATTGCCCATACGATTTAGTAGCTCTTCTACGTGCTTTAAGCTATAACCAGGCTGGACATAAGATATGCCCGGAATCTGCTCGTAATTAGTAAAACTATTGAGATATTCTTCTGCCTGGCTATAATTCAATTCCTCACCTCCATATCCAACAATTATACTACTTATATGTCTATTCTAATTGATTGAAAAATGAACCTGAAGGAGTGGGGATCAATATGTTAGGCTCCCTTTTTCTCCTCGTAAGCCTGGTACAGCTCGGTTAGTTTGGCATCTATACTCCTCTTCAATTCGGCAGGGTTTAGACTGAGATATGTCCTCCTTAGTTCCTCTACAACCTCCTCGGGGATTTGGTTCGACGCAATGAGCCTCTGGTATGGTGTCTTTGCTACTTCGTACTTTCTCTTCACCCTACCCCCTATTCTCTCTTTGCTCTGTAATTTCATCACCGGCTGGAAGAAGTTTTTGTACAGCCTCAGTTCATTACGGTAAAGGTCGTTCATGATAGCCAGCTCTTGATAGGTGTCATATCTTAGATAGCCAAATATCTTCCTCACATGGGTCCAGTTCTTTTCCTCAATCTAGGCATTATCGTTCTTCCTGTTTGGCCGTGACCTGGTAAATCCAAGCCCCTCCCTCTGGCAATACTTGTACAAGATCTGATTGGTGAACCCACTATAATTGTCTGTGTCCACCCCTTTCCACTCGAAAGGAGTCCTCTTTCTTATTTCCTTCAACGCCCCAAAACTATGCTCTTGCGACTTCCCCATGATAGCTTCACCTTCCCACCAACCGGAGGAAATCTCAGTAGTGCTCAAAGTATTCACATATTCCCCAAGGGGGGAAGAGCCACAATGAACAACTATATCAGCCTCTATATAGCCAACCCGGGAAGTATCCCACTCAGTAAGCCTTATCGGGATTTTCTGTTTCAGTACAGAACCTGGCTTAGGTACACCCTTGGCTCGGGAAAGGTGTAAGAACTCCCTCTCATGCTTGAGTTTCCTATCAACTGTGGCCGAACTCATCATCGTGAGTCTCGAAGCTACCTCATCGGGTATCTCAATCTCCCCCAAGTCTCTGAGTCTCTCTACTTCTGTTTCCAGTAGCGGCTTCAGTCTTTGCCCACAAGCATAGTCAAAGATTTCCCAGACCTTAACCAGAGCAGCCTTCACCTGACCGTCGTATTGCTCCTTTCTCCTCTTCCGTTGCTTTGGTTTAATTCTTCCTCTGTGAATTTTCCAGATGACGTACTTTCTCTATTGCCCGGTATTACCACAGTATTCATCCAGGAGCAGAGTTTTCTCCTTCCTCGTCCTGGCTGGGAAATACCTCTCCCTTATTACCTTGAGATATTCATTTCTTGAGTGCATGTCCATCCTTTCCATAGCCTGGTCTCACTTCCTTCTGAAGTTTTTACCAGGCTGCATAATAATTCTTCGGTTAGATTTTTTGTGATTCAAATCGAGGTATTGACAATACAATTAGCCAATGCTATAGTGAAAGACAAGGTAACCTGCTAGTGAGGTGCAAGAATGAACTATGGGCGTGAGTTGTTGAAAGGAAATACTGATTCTCTACTGCTTTACTTAATTAGTCGTGAGCCTACCTATGGCTACCAGATAGTAAAGGAATTGGAGAAAAGGAGTAATGGGTATTTTCAATTTAAAGAAGGTACTCTTTATCCCGCTCTCCACCGCCTGGAGCGAGACAACCTTATCACAGGTAAATGGCAGATACTACCCAACGGACAGCAAAGGCGTTATTACTACATAACTACAAAGGGACAGCAAGCCCTGGCGGCAAGGTTAGCCACATGGCAGGATTTTTCTACGGCAGTCAAAGCAGTTATGCAAGCGGAAACAATCTAGGAGTAAAATGGTAAGTAACATAAGCCATTATTTAAACAGGTTTAAAGCTTGCCTCAAGATTGATCAGACTATAAGAGATGGCGTGGTTGAGGAGCTTTACACACATCTTGAAGATAAAAGGCAGGAGCTAGAAGAAAAGGGGCTAAGCAGAGAAGAAGCAAGTAAAATCGCAGTACAATCTCTGGGCTCCCCTGAACTGATTGCCCAGCAAATTTATGAAACACATGCTCAAGGTAGCTGGAAAGAAGCACTTTTCAGTGCCTTGCCCCACTTTCTTGTCGCTTTGCTCTTCACTTCATATTACTGGCAAAATATCATATATGTGTCAATTATAGTGGCGCTAACCGTTAGCATAGCAATTTATGGTTGGCAGCGAGGCAAGCCAGTATGGCTCTTCCCCTGGTTAGGATACTATCTTATGCCAGTAGTAATCACCGGGATATTGCTGCTTTCCCTTCCCCAGGGTTGGGGCTGGATAGCAGCGCTCATCTATATCCCTTTGGCCCTGTTTGTTTTTATCCATATAGTGAGACAGACTGCAAGGCGGGATTGGCTATATGCATCACTGATGCTAGCTCCTATACTTGTGACGTTAAGTTGGTTTTCATCCTTGGGCACAGGAAATGAGTTTTTGACAGATAGCGCGTTGTGGGCAAGCTTGCAAACTAATGCACTTTGGATCGTGATTAGTTTTATTGCTCTGGCAGGAGCAACTATCGCCTTCATCCGCCTCAAGCCACGCAGGTATAAGATTATTAGTTTATTAATTCCACCGCTTGTGATCTCACTCTCGGTAATCGCGACAAGCCGAGGGAGTATCCATCCCTGGGGTTGGCTGATATTGCTCTTTTCTTTATTCGCCTTTGCCACCCCGGTATGGATGCAAGCTAGAGCACAAGGCTGAAGATTAACTCTGTTCCTGACTCCACAAGCCAGGTCGGGACTGAATATCTCTTTTGTAAGACAGCCCCAGATGTTTATAGGCAAGCCTGGCAGCTACTCTGCCACGAGGTGTCCGTTCCAGAAAACCTAACTGGAGAAGGTATGGCTCATAAACATCCATAATAGTATCAGCATCCTCGTTAATAGCAGCAGCAATGGTATCTAGACCTACAGGACCACCATCGAATTTGTCAATTATTGTATGCAACACTCTATGATCTATGTCATCCAAACCAACAGAATCTATTTCCAGCTTTGAAAGTCCTTCCAGAGCTACTTCCTTGGTGATCACTCCATCTGCCATGACCTGAGCATAATCCCTTATTCTCTTTAAGAGGCGATTGGCTACTCGAGGAGTACCTCTAGCACGCTGGGCAATCGGGACAAGTCCCTCTTGCTCTGCTTTTACCTTAAGGATAGTTGCTGACCTCTCCAAAATCGTCTGTATTGCTGACTCATCGTAGAAATCAAGATGATATGTCACTCCAAATCTGTCGCGAAGGGGAGGACTCACTAGTGCAAAGCGCGTAGTAGCCCCAATTAAGGTGAAGCGGGGCAAATTCAATCGCAAATTTCTAGCAGATGGACCTTTCCCAAGAAAGATGTCAAAAACAAAATCCTCCATCGCCGGATAGAGTTTTTCTTCTATTGTGTGGCTGAGCCTGTGCATCTCGTCAATGAAAAGGGCATCCCCCTCATGAAGATTAGTGAGGATAGCAGCTAAGTCTCCGGGGCGCTCTATCGCCGGGCCGGAACTGACTTTAATGTTAACTCCCATCTCAGCGGCGATGATATAGGCAAGGGTGGTCTTTCCCAAACCGGGAGAGCCATAAAGAATAACATGGTCCAGCGGTTCGCCTCTTTTTTGAGCAGCGACAATAGCTATTTTTAGATTGTCTTTAATTTTTTCTTGACCTATGAACTCGCTAAGGCGTTTGGGACGCAGGTCAGAATCAATGAAGCTGTCCTCGGTTGTTGTTTTGCCTGAAATAAGTCGCATTGCTAGCCTTTGCCCCAATTCAATTGGGGCAAATCTTACTAACTCTCTAATTCTAAATTCGCAATTTCCTCTTCAACATCACCTATTTTCAGTTTCTTTATGTCGTCAGAATCTACAGAGAGCACTTGAGATGGTATGCGCTTACCAAGAATGACATTTTCCTTGAGTCCACGAAGCCTATCCACCTTGCCTTTGATCGCGGCATTAACAAGAACACGGCCGGTTTCCTGGAAAGAAGCAGCTGCTAGCCAGCTGTCCTTGCTTAAGCTAGCTCTGGTTATCCCGAGAAGCGCAGCTTGAGCCGTTGCTGGCTCACCTCCCTCAGCCAGTACCCTGGCATTTATATATTCATAGTCAAATCGATCAACTAACTCGCCAGGCAGGAGCTTTGTATCTCCTGAGGAAATAATTCTCACGTTGCTTAACATCTGCCGAGTAATGACAGCAATATGCTTGTCATGTATAGTTACCCCTTGCGCACGATATACTTTTTGTATTTCATCAATCAGATATTGCTGCACTGCATCTTTTCCCATAATACGCAAGATATCATGAGGGTCAACAGGACCTCTAGTAAGCTTGTCGCCTGCTTTGAGCTTATCCCCTGATTGGACAAGCAAATATGCACCAAGGGGGATGCTATATTCTCTTTCTTCCCTCTCTTCATACCTAACATAAATATGATTATCCTCAGCGATGATTTGACCAACTACTCTAGCCGTTATAGGCTGAGATTGCTCTGCCTCACTGTCGCCTTGGCTTGTCGGTGTTGGTACTCTCTCATCTGCTTTCTCTGGCAGAGAAAATAGAATGTCGCCAGCGTTCACCGATTGTCCATTAGTTACCGCTAGCTCCGCTCCTGGTAGGATTGGGTATTCATCTAAATAGAATTCAGAGCTAGTTATCTTGACTATGCTTTCCCCATTGGTATGAGCCACTTCAACGGTGCCATCGATTTCAGAAATCATAGCACTGCCACTTGGGGTTCTAGCCTCAAAAAGCTCTTCAACGCGAGGCAGTCCAGTGGTGATATCAGTACCTACTATGCCCCCTGTATGAAAAGTACGTAGAGTGAGCTGAGTTCCAGGTTCACCAATACTCTGGGCAGCAATAACTCCTACAGCGGTGCCGAGCTTTACTAATTGTTTCCTCCCCAGGTCCCTTCCATAACAGTTTCGACAAACGCCAAGTCGGGAACGGCAGGTAAGAGGCGACCTCACATGCACCCGGGTAACGCCGGCTTCGATAATTTGATGCACCTTATCTTCGTCAATTTCCTCACCACGTTCAACAATGACTGCATTTGTACCGGGTTCAACAATCTTACTTGCCGCTAGGTAGCCAGTAATCCGGTTTTCAAACGGGGGGAGGGAACCGCCTGCAGTTTCCCGGGATATCCAAACTCCCTCGGTGGTACCACAATCTGTTTCAGCCACAATGACATCTTGAGCTATATCGACAAGGCGCCTGGTAAGATAACCACTATCTGATGTCCTCAAGGCAGTATCAGCTAGTCCTTTGCGAGCACCATGGGTAGAAATGAAATACTCCATGGGCGACAGTCCATCGCGGAGACTCGATTTAATGGGAAAATCCATTATCTTCCCCGAGGGGTCAGTCATCAACCCCCGCATTCCTGCCATCTGCCTAATTTGAGAAATATTTCCCTTGGCGCCCGATGTAGCCATCATATAGACGTTACCATGAGGGTCTAGTGCCCTTGATATACTTTCAGTAATCTTATCTGTAGTCTCCATCCATACCTGAATTACGCCTTCATACTTTTCATCTTCAGTAATCAAGCCATGGTTAAATTGCTCCTCAATAAGGCTAACTCTCTCCTCGGCTTCTTTAAGAAGTTCGTGCTTGTCTGGAGGCTCTTCAATATCATTCATAGCAATGGAAACGCCTGACCTTGTAGCATAGTCAAACCCTAATTGCTTAAGTCTATCGAGGACACTCGCAGTACCTTCGTTGCCCAACAAACGGATGCAATCAGAGACTAATGTTCTTAAAGAAGCTCTATCTACTATTTTGTTGTAAAAGCGAAGTTGCGGAGGCAAGGCGTCATTAAATAAGATTCTGCCCACTGTAGTATTTATCTTCCCCCCATCTGAATCCTGATTGAATCGAAGCGAAGAACCTTGCACAACAATTTCAGCACCAAGTTCGATAATGCCGAATTCGTAAGCTAGCTTAGCCTCGTCAAAATTGTTGAAATTTTTCCCTTCCCCTTTGGCTCCGGGCTTCAAAATGGTAAGATAATAGCAGCCCAGAACCATATCTAGGGTGGGTGTTGTCACAGGATCACCACAACTTGGTAGTAACATATTGTAAGGACTAAGCATATGTTCCCTGGCTTCCTTCACCGCAGCCCTGGATAATGGCACATGAACTGCCATCTGGTCACCATCAAAATCGGCATTGAAGGCGGTACAAACTAAAGGGTGAAGTTGAAAAGCATCGCCATCAATTAACACGGGTTCAAAGGCTTGAATGCCGAGGCGATGTAATGTGGGGGCACGATTAAGCAATACAGGGCGCTCCTTAACTACTTCATATAGTGCATCCCAAACCTCAGAGCTACCGCTTTCCACCAGACGCCGGGCACTCTTCAGGTTATTGGCATATCCATTCTTTATGAGTTTGTGCATAACCGAAGGCTTAAATAGCTCTAAGGCAACATGGCGTGGCAAACCACATTGGTGAAGTTTGAGTTTAGGACCAACAACAATGACTGAGCGACCGCTGTAGTCTACTCTCTTACCGAGAAGATTTTGCCGAAACCGTCCTTGCTTCCCCTTTAAGATGTCAGCAAGAGATTTCAAGGCATGTTTATTACCAGTGGTAACTACGCGTCCTCTCCGTCCATTGTCAATAAGAGCATCAACAGCTTCCTGCAACATGCGTTTCTCATTTCGGATAATTATTTCCGGCGCACCTAACCTCATAAGACGGCGAAGGCGGTTGTTGCGATTAATAATCCTCCGATAGAGGTCATTAAGGTCACTAATAACAAAGCGACCGCCATCCAATTGGACTATGGGACGAAGCGCCGGGGGTAGTACAGGAAGCAGAGTTAAAACCATCCACTCAGGCTTATTCCCACTAAGCTTGAAAGCTTCAACTAATTGCAGCCGTTGGCTGACCCTCTTACGGTATCCTCCCGAGGTGCTGTAGATTTGCTCACGAAGCTCTTGGTGCAAAGCATCTATGTCTATTTGCTTCAATATCTGTAGAATAGCCTCAGCTCCCATGCCAGCTTCAAAAATAGCACCACATTTATCTTTAAGTCTTCTGTATTCTTCTTCGTTAAGCAATTTTAGCGGCTGAAGGCTTTCTATCTCTTCAATGTTTGCCTTTAGCTCTTCTTCAAGTTTTCCCTTTCTTTCTATAAAGCCAGCACGAAGCTCGTTCACCTCTTTTATCTTAAGCTCTTCCTCCAGGTCTGCAGCTTCCAATTCTTTGATTTTCTCGTCTAGATGTTCTTTCTGCTCGGCAATTTTTTGAACTACCTCTTTCTCAAGTTGTCGAAGCTTCTTCTGTTTGGCCTCCTCATCAACAGAGATAAGAATATACCGAGCAAAATAGATGACCCCCTCCAGATCCCGGGGAGACAGATCGAGGAGCAATCCAAGCCGGCTTGGTACTAACTTAACAAACCAGATATGGGTAACTGGCGCAGCCAGTTCAATATGCCCCATGCGTTCCCGGCGTATGCTGGAATGAGCTACCTCCACACCACATTTCTCGCAAGTAACTCCTTTATACCTCGTCTTTTTATATTTGCCACAATGACATTCAAAGTCTTTAACAGGGCCAAAAATTCTTTCACAAAATAGCCCATCTCTTTCTGGCTTCAAAGTGCGGTAATTTATCGTCTCTGCTTTAGTTACCTCACCATGAGACCAGCTCCTGATTTGTTCCGGTGAGGCCAGGCTTATTCGAATACCATTGACACCATCAAATTGAGACATTTTCCCCCTCGCTAAGTAGTTCAACAGCAAAACCGAAACTACGCAACTCCATGAATAAAACTTTGGTTGACTCTGGGATACCAAGCTGTTGAATATCTTCGCCTTTGACAAGAGATTCATAAGCTTTAGCCCGTCCCATCACATCATCTGACTTTATTGTGAGCATCTCCTGAAGTGTATGAGCTGCGCCATGCGCTTCCAATGCCCATACCTCCATCTCGCCAAGCCTTTGACCACCAAACTGGGCCTTTCCTCCCAGCGGTTGTTGGGTGATAAGGGAGTATGGGCCAGTGGAACGAGCATGTACCTTATCTCCAACAAGGTGAATGAGTTTCATCATATAGAGATTACCCACGGTTATCGGCTTATCAAACGGTTCGCCAGTTCTCCCATCTCGAAGTTCCATTTTGCCAAAAGTAGGAGGATAGAGCTTTTTTTCTTTATAAACCTTTTGTGCTATTTGTTCTAAATCTCTATCATCGAGAGCTCTAAGTTGATGACTATCAGATATACCCAGTTCCTCAAGCCATATACAGAGGGAAGCTCTTCTAGCTGCACCTGTATGTCCTTCATCCATTATCTCCCTGGCATCAAATCCATGACGAGAAATCCATTCTCCGACCTTTTCTAGATCAGTCCCGGCATTCTCTGGACTTCCAGGGTTCAAGTTAACAGCATTAGCCTTCCAAGCTATCCAACTCTTGGCTAAGGCATCCTCAATAGCCAGGGCATCAGCTCCATCAAAAATAGGATTAATAACCGTAAAACCCAGTGTCTGAGCTGCCCACCCCAAATGAGCTTCCAAGATCTGCCCAATGTTCATACGGGAGGGCACACCGAGAGGATTAAGGATAATATCTACAGGCGTACCATCTGGCAAAAACGGCATGTCTTCCTCAGGCAATATGATGGAAACAACTCCTTTATTGCCATGTCTCCCTGACATTTTATCTCCCACTGAGATTTTGCGCTTTTGAGCAACCCACACTTGTATAAGTTTGTTCACCCCGGCAGGTAATTCATCGTGGTTATCCCGGGAAAAGATTTTAGTCCTGATTACCCTCCCCCACTCTCCTGATGGCATTTTGAGAGAGCTATCTTTCACCTCCCGCGTTTTTTCACCAAATATTGCTCGTAACAATTTTTCTTCCGCTGAAGGCTCAGTTTCGCCCTTGGGAGTAATCTTTCCAACCAGAATGTCTTTGGGCTTAACCTCAGCTCCGATACGTATAATACCCACTTCATCAAGATTAGCGAGGCTCTCTTCGCTTACATTAGGTATATCTCTGGTGATTTCTTCAGGACCAAGCTTAGTATCACGTTCCTCTATCTCATATTTTGCAATGTGAACGGAAGTATAGACATCATCCTTAACCAGCCTCCTGCTGATAATAATGGCGTCTTCAAAGTTATATCCTTCCCAGCTCATAAAGGCACAAATGATATTTTGGCCCAAGGCGAGGTTTCCACCATCTAGAGAAAAACTATCCACTAACACCTGCCCTTTCTTAACCTGGTCACCTTTGTTTACGATAGGACGTTGATTGATGCACGTCTCTTGATTAGTCCTGGAATACTTGATTAAATCGAATGCTTGCTCTTCACCTCTTCCATTTTTGATTGCTATTTTTGAGCTTGTCACCGAGGTGACCACGGCATCGTAAGGGGCAAATATCGCCTGCCCACTATATTTAGCCACCTCTCTTTCCATACCAGTAGCCACCAAAGGGCACTCGGGACGTAATAATGGCACGGCTTGTCGTTGCATGTTGCAGCCCATTAAAGCCCGATTAGCATCATCATGCTCAAGAAAAGGAGTAAGACAAGCAGCTACACTAAATAGCTGTTTTGGTGAAACATCGATAAAGTCTACTTTGTCTATTGACTCCTTGAAATATCTATCTCCCCTCTTAACCTCAACCTTGTCATAAACAAACTCATTTCTTTCATTAAGAGGAGTATTGGCTGCGGCAATGGCATATTGACCTTCTTCGTCGGCTGCCAGATAAGTGGTTTGGTTGGAAACAAAAGGAATCACTTTAACATTCCGAACTGGAAGAGAAGATAATCTTTGTGCAAGCTGCTTTGTGATTAATGTTCCAGCCTTGGCGACAAGTTTGCCCGCACTATCTATTATATCCTCCCTGATTGTTCTCCCTTGTAACTCTTCCACAATATTGGAGACCTCGTGGACAACTCTGAGATATGGCGTCTCTATAAAACCATATTCATTAACCGAGGCATAAGTAGCTAGAGAGCCAATAAGACCAATGTTTGGCCCCTCAGGTGTTTCTATAGGGCAAATTCTACCATAATGAGAATGATGTACATCACGAACCTCAAATCCAGCCTGTTTTCTTGAGAGACCTCCGGGACCCATGGCAGAAAGACGACGCTTGTGAGTTAGTTCAGCTAGCGGATTAGTTTGATCCATGAATTGAGATAGCTGCGACCGACCAAAGAAGTCCCTTATAGCGACTGCTACAGGACGAATGTTGATCAAAGCAGCAGGAGTTGCTGCCTCGGGACCAAGAATACTCATCCGCTCTTTAATAGCTCTCTCCAATTTCAATAAGCCAATACGAACTTGTTTTTGTATTAGAAAACCTACTGCTTGGGCTCTTCGATTGCCCAAATGATCAATGTCGTCAGGAGTTTCTGTGCCAAGGTTAACTGCAATGATACGGCGGATTATTTGCACCAAATCCTCCGGGGTTAAGCCAGTACAATTCCCAGGAATATTAAGGCCTAACTTTTTATTAAGCTTGTAACGACCAACTTTGCCCAAGCTATAGCGGCGAGGATTAAATAGGAAATTGTTAAGCAAGGTCTGGGCACTACTAAGACTAGGAGCTTCACCGGAGGATAATTTTCTATAAATATCGAACAGTGCATCAGCCTTGCTTTTAATCGAAAGATCTCGCTCTATTGTAGAACGGATAAAAGCATGCTTAGGCGCATTATCCACATCTTGGAAAAGGGAAAACAAGGCCTCATCGCTCTCAAAGCCTATGGCACGCAACAAAGTAGTAACTGATATCTTTCGTTTGCCACTCACCTTGACTGAAATCACGCCTCGATTAGAGGTGTCAAAATCAAGCCATGCTCCATGTTCAGCAACAAGCTTAGCAAAGCCCAATTCTCTCCCACTTGAAGGATCCCTCTCTAACGTGAAATAGACGCCGGGAAAACGAGTCAATTGATTAACTACTACCCGCTCTACTCCAGAAATAATAAAAGTGCCGGCATCCGTCATTATAGGGAAATCACTAAAGAACAACTCCTGTTGCTTGATCTCCCCCGTCTCTTTGACCAATAGTTGGGCAGTAACATGAATAGGAGAGGAATAGGTCATGCCCCGTTCAAGACACTCAGAGATAGAATGCGGAGGCTCTCGAAACTCATAATCGCCGAAACATAATTCCAGCCTGGTGTTAGTATAATCTTGAATTGGTGAGATTTCCTCAAATAGCTCCTTCAAACCTTCTTCTTGGAACCAACGAAAGGAATCAAGCTGACCCTGGATAAGGTCAGGTATTTCTAGAGTCTCGGGCAATTTTGCGAAGGACTTCAGCAATTTATGTTTACGCATAGAAGAAACGATCGTGATTCTTCTTCAAAACAATATCTTGAAGGCACTAACTGGGAAAATTTAGAATGATAAAGCTAAGAATAGGAGCATAACACAAACCGCATATTGTAACATCTTAGCTTAATTTTGTCAAGTTTTTGTCCTCGTTGCGTTAATGTTCTATGGTTTTGTCACCCTTAAGTGTTCTGTGAAAATGTCACCCATGAAGGAGATGGTTACATTGAGCAAGAAGGAGCAAAGTAGGTTAATGGTGTTGAACGGGATAGAGATGGGCAGGGTCACCGCCAAGAGAGGCATCTAAGGTGTTAGGTCTGTCGCTACGCCATGTAAGGAGAATATTATCGGCGTATAGAAAGGAGGGCGCCGCAGCATTGGCACATGGTAATCGAGGGAGCAAACCTCACAATGCCTTAGATGATGGACTGAAGAGAAGAGTGCTAGAGCTGGCGCAGTCGACCTACGCTGGCTGCAACACTCAGCACTTCACTGAGCTTCTGGCAGAACGTGAGGGTATCGCTGTTTCCCGCTCTGCGGTGCGTCTGTTCCTCCTTCGGGCAGGCTTAAGGAGTCCCCGGAAGAGACGACCTCCAAAACATCGCAGCCGAACGCTATCCCAGGGAAGGGATGCTGCTACAGATAGATGGCAGCCCCGCGGGATGACTGGCTGGAGGGGAGAGGGCCTTATCTCAGCCTTGTAGGCGCCATAGACGACGCTACCGGTAAAGTCCCTCACGCCTTATTCCGGGATGAGGAAGATGTCCAGGGATATACTCTTTTACTGAGGCATATTGTAAGAAACCAGGGTATACCTGAAGCCCTATATCATGATGGACATGGCATATTTGTGCGTCCCAGAAGAGAGCCAGAATCACTTGAAGAGCAGCTTGCAGGAAGAAGAAAACCAACCCAGTTTGGACGGATGCTAGTGGAACTGGGCGTCATATCAATCACCTCGCTCTCACCTCAAGCTAAGGGGAGGATTGAGAGATTATGGGGTACCTTCCAGAACCGTCTGAAGAGTGAGCTTCGCATAGCTGGTGCTGCGAATTCCAGGGAGGCTAACCTGGTTGCTGTGGGATTTTCTGTCACGATTTAACCAAAGGTTTGCTGTTCCAGCCAGAGAGCCTGGCCTTGCCTACCGTCCAGTTCCTGATGGCGGTAATCCTGACGAGGCATTTTGCTTCAAATACGAGTGTACTGTAGGTAAGGATAATGTGGTGCGTTTTGGCGGGCACAGGCTACAGATAATGCCGACTAATGGCAGGTTAAGCTATGGCAGGGCTAATGCGGAAGTACATGAAAGAATGGATGGTAGCCTGGCAGTGTACTACAAGGGGCAATGCCTTCTTACCAGGTCGGCACCGCCGGAGGCTCCTGTGCTTAGAGTAAGGAACACAGCTCGCTTTATACGTGGAGCAAGTGATTCCTGGGAGACTGTCCCTGCGTATCAGCTAAGACCACAAAGACAAAGGTTCATCGTCCTTATAAGCCTGCCTCGGATCATCCGTGGCGCAGTCCTTTCACAGTGTGTATCGATAGGGGGTAACAAAATCGAAAAACAATTAGGGTGATATTTCCGCTTGACAGCAACACAGCAATGCATAACAGGTTGCTGACGATAGCTTGGCAGAGGCTCACATCGTACTTAACATTGAGCAGGGTAACACCATTTATTAAACCGCCCTGCCAGTTACATCAACACAACGCCGGCTATATCCATCCGAGGTTTTTTTGCCAGAAAGGAAAGCGGGGCAGCCTCTGAAATCCATCGCAATGGCTCACCAGATAAGAACAACCCCAAAACGGCGACTGGGAAGATTGTTTGGCTACCTTGATGACGCCCAGCTTCCGCATAAAATTCACCGAGCTATTAAAGAGCACCTGGACATGGAATGAACGGCGACAATTCTCGAAGGGCACTCAAGCCAGTTTTCCATGATTTCATGGTGGAGATAGGGGGATTCGAACCCCCGACCTCTGCGATGCGAGCGCAGCGCTCTCCCAACTGAGCTATATCCCCACAACTTGAATTCTAGCAAGGGCCAAGCTCCTTGGTCAAACTCGTAAGGCCGAACAGGCAGTAGTTGCAGAGTTTAGTTAGCGCCACTTCGGCAGTATTCACAACAGGGTAAGGTATAGGTGAGGGTGTGAAGAAAGGATATATACCGTATCGAAAAGTAGCGACTTCATGGGCCATCATCCTGTTTTGTATCAAAGCTGCAAGTGGGTTGACAACCCTCACCACAGTTACACCGCCGCTACCATCGTATCTCCCCCACCATCTGGTACTTTGACAAGATGAGCTGTCTCACTTCTGTCTTGCTGGTGACCTTCCCCTCGATATCCCCGAGTTTAATGAAAACGCTTCTTAAAATTTATTTTAGCCTTATGTCGTACAACCAAGAGAGGAGCAAAATTGCTCCTCTCTTGGTTATTACTTCGTGATGATTTTCGCTTCAGTTTTGATACCTTATAGCCAGGGTGCAAATCACGACTTCACGGTCTTTTTTACCTGGTGGAGAGCGTTGCTGGCGGCGTCGGTAAACTGATATGCCAGCGGTGATGCGGTTAGCCAGGGATGAGTGCCCATTGGGAACATGGCTATTTGTTCCATGGTCATTTCATTCACAATAGCAGCCGTAATCATATTAACCACTTCACCAACCGTGTGAGTACAGCAGGCGCAACCACCGATTATTTTGCCGGACCTGCGGTCGAAGGTCAACCTCACCCTCATGGGATGTGCATCCGGCATCGTTCCCGGATGCTTAGAAGCAGCTTCAGCTTCCCCTATGACCGTCTCAAAGCCAATTTCCTGTGCCTTAGCATCCGTTAAACCTGCCATAGCAATGGCAGTGTTTGCCACTACTGTGGAAAAAGCGCCAATAGTCCCTATGTTACGCCATTGGGGCTGAAAGATATTAGCCGCAGCAATCTTCCCCTCTCGCGTTGCTACTGAAGCCAGCCGTACCGGCACCGGTAATCCATTGAAGAAAGAGTATTTCTCAGCGCAGTCTCCCACAGCAAAGATGTCGGGGTCAACAGTCCTCTGGAACTCGTCCACCTTGATGCCTCCGGTAGGGCCAATTTCTAACCCGGCATCCTTCGCTAATTTTACATTGGGGGCTACACCGATTCCCACAATCACCATACTACACTTTATGCGCTCGCCACTTTGCAGGAACACTGATTCAGCTTTTTCAGTACCCTCTATGGCCTTCACCCCATTACTGGTAATTATATCTACTCCATTTCCCTTCAGAGCTTCTTCAGCCCTGACGCAAAGGTCTGTGGTGCAGACGAGTTGGAGGCAGTGCTCAAGCATTTCCACGACGGTGACCTTATGACCTCGCTTTCGACATTCATCGGCAAATTCCAATCCAATGAAGCCACCACCAATAACCACAATATCACCTTTGCCATCAATAGCTTTAGCCAGTTCCCCAAGATAATCAGTGTTCTTCCAAGCAAACCAGACATTCTTTTTATTCAGTCCTGGAATTGGTGGTTGCAGGGGGGTGGATCCGGTAGCTAAAATCAACTTGTTGTAGCCAACCTCCTGACCATCGTTCAGTTTTACAGTCTTGTTTTTCCGGTCGATGCTGGTGGCTTCAGCAATCTTGAGTTTAGCTGCCCCAATGAGCTTATCTGGCATAATGTTTTTCTCTACTGCTCCCAGCGTGCCATAAATGTACGGAATACCACAGGGAACCATGACCTTCTCCTCCATACGTATAACGAGGATGTCATTCAGACCATGGTGCTTTTGAGCGCAGATCGCGGATTGTATTCCGCCCGCACTGCCTCCTATGATAACTAATTCATACTTTTCCATCGTTGCAGACTCCTTGATTATTTGTTGAAATTGAAACAGTTGATTGCTAGCAATTATATCGGGTATGTATTTTATTAGTCAAACGATTGTTGTGCGGTGTGCTGTCCATCACAATGCCTGATCTAGTTCAGACAGATGGGTGACACATACATGAGTCATGAAAGGACGTTATAATAGCTGTGCTATGAATGCTTATTGCTCAATGCCAGGATATAAACGCCTGGCAAACATCCCCAGGTTATCAAAGGAAGCCACACGAA
>Ga0209979_1000855_pt1 | contig 36929 bp, 33 predicted proteins | sample AnhtaG_FD_183114 | JGI IMG/M metagenome (GOLD analysis project Ga0209979, IMG submission 183114) | Deep subsurface microbial communities from Anholt, Denmark to uncover new lineages of life (NeLLi) - Anholt_01485 metaG (SPAdes) (version 2) | ecosystem: Environmental > Aquatic > Marine > Oceanic...
ATTTGCAGGCCAAGCTAGAGAAGCTACGCGGTGCCGCGATGGGTAGGCTTGAAGCGGCCTTCGCCTCAGCTGGCATGCCGTTCCGGCGTGCGTAGGGAGAGACTCCAGCGGGGAACTGAAGGCCTAGGCCCACTTCCCATCATCCCCTCTCACCCTGCCCCTCCCGCTGTCCAGCGCCATCGTGTGGCTCATGGTGGCGATGGGGTGGCTTCATCCCTTGCTAACCCTCGCGGCTGCGAGTACTATAGGGCGCGTCAGCTCTAGGTTAGGAGGTTTGCCATGCATAACCGCATGAGGAAACTTGCTCTCTTGTCCCTGGCAGGCATGCTTGCCCTGGGACTGGTGGCAGTGCTTTGGGCCATAGAGAGGGGCTCCTCTGAGGCGCAGCTGGGCACGATGCATAACTGCCCCCAGCCGAGCAAGTGGGCCATAGCGGTGTGGCCGGGCGACGACGGCACCGATGCTAGCCAGGCTTTCGCCACCTGCTATGAACCAGGAGTGGCTGTCGCCTACAGCATCGACCCCGACACACAGGCGTGGTCTCGCTGGTTCGCCGACCGGCCCGACATCAGCACCCTCACCACCCTGAACCACATGCAGGGAGTCCTTGCTCTGGGAAGCTTCGAGCCGACCCCGACGGTAACGCCCATACCCAGCCCGACGCCGCCGCTCGCGCTCACCGTCCACTTCATAGATGTGGGCCAGGGTGACGCCACGCTCATCGAGGCCGACGGCACTGTCATTCTGGTGGACGGGGGCGACGCCTCAGCCTCGACCGAAGTGCAAGAATACCTGCAAGCCGCGGGCATCGAAGACATCGACCTCGTAGTGGCCACCCACCCCCATGCGGACCACATCGGGGGGCTCATCGACGTGCTCGCCCTCTACGATGTGCATGAGATATGGACGAACGGTCAAACTCATACCAGCCAAACCTATCAGGACTTCGCCGCCGCCGTCGCCGCCGAGGGCGCAACAGTGCGGGAGGTGACGCGCACCCACTCAGCGCAAATGGGTGCCCTGGACATAGACGTGCTGCATCCAGCGACGCCCCTGTCCGGAGACCTGAACGAGGACTCGGTAGTCCTCCAGGTCGCCTGCGGCGAGGTTGACCTTCTGCTCACCGCTGACGCCACGACCGACAGCGAGGCGAGCATGTTGGCGGAGGAGGGGCTACTCACTGATGTGGAGGTACTCAAGGTCGGTCACCACGGCTCCAATACCTCCACGGGCGACGCGTTCCTGACCGCTGTGACGCCAGAGGATGCGGTGATCAGTGTGGGGGCCGGAAACCCGTACGGCCATCCGCACCACGAAACGATCGATCGGCTAGCCGCGGACGGGCTGACGCTCTACCGGACCGACCAGGATGGCACGGTAACGCTGACCTCGGACTGCAATACCTACTCCATTACGACCATCGGCCGACCACCGCCCCCGACGCCAATCGTTACGCCGACACCCACACCGACCCCGACGCCGACGCCCACGCCGACGCCAGGCGGGGGATGAGGGTAGTTGAGTGCAGCCTGCGGGCCAGGCGCAGCGACGGACCAAAACCGCGACCACAGCTGAGGCGCTAACCGCCCTCACAGCAGGCGCGTAGTACGGGTAGACCAGGTGGGCCAGAGGGTGATATGAGAGGCTGGCTACTCATCGAAACCCTCGCCGTGATGCTCCTAGCCAACGCCATCGTGTGGTTTGTCATCCTGTGGCCCTGGTGAGTTGACCGCTGCTTCAGGCTGCTACGATTAGTATGCTGGCGGCCGGGTCTGGACGCACACTAAGTCTGCATCGTGTCCCCGGGGGAGCCCAGGTCCATCGACTCCGGGACGCGAATGGTGGTATCATGCGTCACTGCCAGGAGGGTTGCTATGGCACGAAAGATAGTTGTGCAGGCCGCCGACGGTTCTTCGCCTGTCCTGGAGGAAACTGCCGCCAGGGATGAGGATCAGCTGCAAGAGCTCCTGAAAGACAACCCCGACCTACTTCCCGTCGAGGAGTTCGGCATGACAAGTCCCGTCCTCGTCGTAGGAAGGGAGACATCCCTTCCTTCCGGGGCAGTGGACCTCGTGGTGTTGGCGCGAAGCGGCGAGCTCCTGATCATTGAGTTCAAGACGGGTCCGCAGAACACTGATTTCCGACACTCTCTCGCGCAACTACTAGACTATGGCTCAGACCTCTGGAGCATGTCCTACGAGGATTTCGAAAGCACAGTTCCGGTTCGCTACTTTGCCAGTGATCGATGTCGCGATCGGGCCGTCCGCGGCTCCAAGTCGCTTCAAGCGGCGGCATCAACTACATGGACGGATCTTTCCGACGAGGAGATGCTCAACATACGCGAACGCCTTACGGAGCAGTTGAGGACGGGAGCCTTCCACTACGTTCTAGTTGCCCAGAGGTTCACCCAGTCGGTGGAGCGAGCAATAGACTACCTTAACGCCACGATGTCTGAAGCCCGATTCTATGCCGTCGAGATTGTCCGCTTTCACGGCGAGGCTCTTTCGGCCTTCGAATCGAGAACGGTCTTGAAGCCCACCCGACGACCTGACACAACCACGCCGCGCACCTCCACAAGCGAAGAGGGGTTCCTTCACAGTGTCCACGATGAGGCTTACCGCGGCGCCCTGCAACAGTTTTTCGAGGTCTGCCGAGGACTTGGCCTACGGTTTGAGTGGGGCGCTGCTGGAGTCTCCATCCGCCTTCCTACCTCCGATCGCCCCGAGCCCCTCACGATTGCCTGGGCATTCCCACCTGGGAGGGCCGGGTGGATGGACCTTAGGGACTTGACTCTGGGATTCGACCCATGGAGCGCCGATAGACACTTGTCCACCAAGTCCGCCATGCAACAGTATCTTGCATCAATTCAGGCGCTTGAAGACGTTGAGGCGGTAAGATCGAAGAACCTCCAGAACACCGCCTATCGTGTTCCGCCATCCACTCTCGTCAACCATCAGACGGACATCGCGGAAATCCTGGCCGAGCTGGTGCGTAGGGTGAATGACGAGGGAGGGTAGTCGCTCGCACCCGGGATCGCGAAGCGGAAGCCGAGCGTTCCGGCCCTGATCATAGCGAGTGACAGCTTTGCTTGTCTGAACACGAGGCTAGGTGGCGGCGACTCCCGACACTGCCCCGGGAAGCCATCTGCAATCACGGATGAACGCACACTAAGTGTGGATGGTGGCTGCTGCGGTTTAGACGTAAGGGGCCGAACGGATGGAGCCTATGGTGGCACCCCACCTCGGACTAGGGCTGGTATCTTCCCCTCCAACAAGACCGAGGCTTCCTTGTCCCCTCTGTGGGCCCTGTCCAGCGTATCAAGGACTTGCTCTCGTGATAGCCCGAGGTCAGCGCGAGGTCTGTCCCGCCCACCCGGCCAAGGCTGACCTTCTACTGTGAGCCAAAGAAACGAAACAAGCACACGCCGAAGTACGTCCAGGCACCGTCCTCGCAGGACCATGTTCAGTTCTCTATCCGCGAAAATCCCTCTCTCGGCGAGTTCTTCCAACGAGACATGGTGCCCGACCGCGGCAGCGGCATCAGCGAGGCGCGCCTTCTTTCCGTGTGCCACAGCTCCGCGGATTCTCTGAAGGCGATCTAGGAGACGGCGTACAGCACGCCGATCAGCGTCTGACCTACCTATCAGGCACCCCACACGAGAAATGAGGAGCGAGTCGTCCTCTTTCTCCTTCAGCAGAAGGCCATCTATGGCCGCGTAGGCCATCAAGACGGCAGTCGGGGTATCGGCGACTTCCAGAGCCAGACGCAGGTAGATTCCTTGAGCGACCCAAAGGGCATCGATTGCCTCTCCTGTCACATGCGGCTCAGTCATGCCCCAGATGGCACCCATCCGTACCAAAACCTCCGAGAGGAATCCGCTGTCTAGGAGAACACCAGCGCTGAATCCGGATTCTCCCGGGAATCGCTGCTCCGGCGTTGGCGAGATGCGTTGGAATGGAACGGCTGGATAGGCCGATTCGTGGAACAGCCACATGTCACTCCAAGCAGAGAGCACACCTGACGCAAGCCATATGGCCGTCCTAAGACGGTCTAGCCCGATTCTACAGCTCGCAGCAGCAGTGCCCGCAGCGAGACCACGCCACTCTGCCCTACTCGCGCTGGTGCGGCAGAGCAGAAGCAAACCCGGGAGATTTGGACGACGTATCAGGTCCGCCAAAGACACGCCGAGGCGCGGCAGGATGGTACGAAGGGTATCACGCGTAGTCGGCTGGATCGCAAGACCATGCGGAAGCTCAGCGCCACCCTGATCTAAGCCGATTCCGTAGACTGAGCAAACGCCCGTACACACGACCTCCGATGCCCGCATCGAGTCCAGGATGTCGGATGCACGTTCAGCAGCAAACTCCTCGACTGGCGCGCCAGAATTCGCGAACTGGTCTACCACTGACGCTAGGCAAAACCTGATCTCGGCCAAGAAGGATTCTGGCGGAGGGGCGAACCATTGCTGCCGCGCCAAGTCCGTCAAGACGTATTCGACAAGCCGCTGGCCCTCAGGCGCGTCCCAGACGTCGCGGCCCAGATCAGACCCAACAAGAACGGGCCCGCCAGCCGGAAAACCAAGATGCCATGGTGCCGTCTCCAGATCCGGAATCGATTGTGGCACGATTCGGAGAAAGTCTGCCAATAGCCTGGCGAACTTTTTGGAGTTCACCCTACCTGGATTCACGGCCAACTGACCTCAGCCGCTAGGCGAACTCCATTGGCAGCTCGGCCGCCACAGGGCTTCGGCTCGCGTTCCCGAACAGCCGTCAGGGTGCTACCGGAATATTCTGGTCGCATGCCACTCGAGCGCCTGTCGGCTTGGACGCTTCGCCGGATCATTGGGAAGCACAGCTAGCCTCGCCCCCGCAAGCTGATAGTAGAGTTCGCCGTTTTCGAAGTCCTCCTTGAGTCGACGACTTACCTCTATGCGGTGCTCGGGCGTCACGGCCATGTAACCTGCGTCGTAGAGCCTGTGGATATCGGCACGAAGAGCCAGGCCGTTCTGGACGTGATTGGAGGCCGGGCCGAGATAGGGCTCGATGTGGGCAGCGTCGAGAACGGGAAGAGCACGCTCCCCGGTTATCGCGCACCGACGGCCGTACGCATCGAGGACCCTCACTCGGAATGATCCCTGGCCCTCACGAGCAATGGCAAGTTGCTCGATCCGCGACCGCTCGTCCTGCAAAACAGGCTCAAATTCTTCGACAAGCTCAGCCGGGCACCCGTTCTTCAAGAGTGCCGCCAGCACGGCGCCGTGGCTGGACGCGAGGTCATATGTCTTAAAGGCCACGATGTTAGGGTGCCATCCCCGGTCCTGCTCCCATGAAAGCCACGCCTGCCGGGGCAAGAATCGGGCCTCCGTGAGGATGAGACACGTGAGCTCTTTGGCTCCAAGCGCTGTCTCCAAAGGCGACTCCCGACGATATTCAGCAATGCGCCCAACGAAGCTCTCCAACGTCGGATCACCGTTCCGCTCTCGGAAAGCTTCCCATGCCAGCTGAATCGGCAACCTGGTGGCGTGGGCAAAGAAGCCATAGCCAGCGATAGCATTGATTGGATGCTTGAGCCGAAAGAAGAAGGGCTCGCCCGGTGCCAGCGGCCTGAAGCCCGTTTGAGCTAGCGGACGCCAGAAGTTCACCTCGTCCAAGCGTCCATCGGCCGCCAGACTCCGAAGGAATTCGAACCAGCGGCCATCTGTCAAAGCCACAACAGCGTTCTGAGCCGCCATGACGGAGAGATTCTACACCTTTACCCGTCGACCGTACAGCATCAGTGCATCGTTGCGAGCCTACTCCAAGGGCGGCCCTTCCTCTGGCGCGGTGGGGTGAGATTCGAGGAAGCCCTGGCCGGTTCGGCAAATCTCAAGGAAATCACAATAGCTACATAGCGGCCCAGGGCTGGTCGGGTACTCGCGCTCGGCCACAATCCCGGCCACCTGCTGGCGAATGTCCTCCAGCGCCCGGGCCATCGTCTCCTGCGTCGCCCCCTGCGTGATCCATTCCCCGCTCTCCAGGTAGTGATAGGAAGCCCTGATGGGCGCAGGGTCAAACTCCCTCGCGACAATCAGGGCATACATTTGTAGCTGTAGGGGGTCAGGCTCACGTGGTGCGCCAGTCTTGTAGTCGATGATGTGGAGCCCGTCGCCGTCGCGGTCGACACGGTCTATCCTGCCGAGAAGGGCCAGGATGTCGTCTATCTCCACCTTGTGGTTGTCCTCCACCGCCAGCGGCTGGGCGGCTAGGTCTTCCCTCTGGGCAAAGCGACGGAGCTGGGCCGTGGCTCTCTCACCGCATAGCTTCTCTTCGGCAAGATCCGCGAAGCCCTCCCGGTTCTTGCGCCAGCGGTCGCGCATCAGCTGGACGAGGCGATCCTCGCTCCGTTCTTCTACCGGGAGGGAGAAGAGATCGCTGAGCGCTCCATGTACGTGCTCGCCCATCGTAAGGTAGGGACGGGCCTTCTTGTAGACCTTCGCCAGGTCGTCAACGTAGTGGAGTTTGTACCTGTGGCGACACTGGCGGAACATGCTCAGGCGAAAGTAGGAAGCTGGGTAGGACATTAGGCCAACCCACAGCGAACGGGCACCTTCGTCATGCCTGCACCCATCAAAAGGTCCCGCCCTGGATTATAGCACGGGCGGACCAGCAGAGCGGCTAGTCCCGCCAGACGAGGAGGAGCGGCAGAACGCGCATTCGGGCTGCGGCTAGGCCACCGTCTTGCCTCAGGATGCGGATGGCAGGAATAGCGGTGCGCCAACCGGGCCGAACTACCCATGTATGCTTCCTGTCACCGAGGCATATGAGGTACCCTCTAGTCAGGCGCAGTCACTCGGTCGGGCAGTCGCGGCCCTTGACGGCGCGGCCGAACATGGTATGATGTCGCGAGAGGATCGAGGAAACCGCTTAGTCAGGTGATCACATCGCCCGCATACGATGGCATATCTACCCGAACAGCCGTTTAGCTTCGTTGACCTATTCTGCGGGCCCGGAGGGCTGAGTGTCGGCTTCACCTGGGCTGGGTTCGTACCACTACTTGCCGTAGACAAGGTAAAGGACTGTACAGACACGTACGCTGCCAACCATCCCTCCACGATTGTCATGACTGAGGACTTCAGAGAACTGAGCGAGGACAAGATCAAGCGGTTGCTTCGTCAGCGGTGCGGAGCAACGTCGGTCGATGTCGTGGTAGGCGGCCCCCCGTGTGAAAGTTTCTCGACTGCCGGGCCTGCTATTCGTAAGGCTGGGGACGTCAGGGACACGCTCTTCGAACATATCATCCGAATAGCGAAGGCGCTCAGGGCCCGATACCTTCTCATCGAGAACATCCCTGGCCTAGTCTCAAAGGCGAGCAGGGCCGGGGTCAAAGGTGGGGTCTTCACGGGCCTCTTGCACCGTCTGATAGAGCATGGGTTTACACGTTATGACTACAGGGTACTGGACGCGGCAGACTATGGTGTGCCGCAGTTTCGCCGGCGGCTGTTTGTCCTGGCGACATCGGACAAGTGTCTCCCAGTAGTATTTCCCGAGCCTTCTCACGCCGCACCAAGCGAGGCTGCCCGGCGTGGCCTCTGGCAGTGGGTCACGGTTGACGACGCCATAGGTGACCTGCCGAGCCTTTGTAGCCGCCAGCGGGATAGCGAACGGGCTTCTGGTTACACCAAGGAGCCCGAAAACGACTTCCAGCGTCTCATGCATGGCCAATCGACTTCGGAGTTCCCTGTTCCACCCGCATACCTGGTGCCGCACGGGCTCATACCGAGTGAACTAACGTACCACTGGGCACCGAACCACCGTCCTGCAACGATTGAGCGGTTGAGGATGATCCGACAGGGTGAGGGCCTCCGTGATCTCTGGATGCGGCTCGATCCGAAGGAGCGCGAAGACCTCCAGAGATCTCGGGTCTTGCCGGCGAGGTGGTACATCCAGAGGTTTCGCCGCCTGGTCCCAGGTGAACCGTCCGTGACGGTCACGTCGCACTGTCTTGATGAGCTTGCTCACCCCAGCGACGACCGCCTAGTCACCGTGCGCGAGGCCGCAAGACTGCAGAGCTTCGCAGACTCGTACCAGTTTCCCGGAGGTAAGTGGATCAACCCCCATGGGTTTGAGCCGCAGGACAAGTACGAGCAGATTGGTGATGCTGTGCCCCCGCTGCTGGCCTGGAATCTAGCGCGCTGCCTCAGGGCGGGCCTGCAGGTTTTGGATCCCGAGCAAACGCACCCCCGGCGTCGGAACTCTGCAAAGCGAGCGTGATTGGTGGTCACCGTGCCAGCACAACGCGAGACACGCGGTGAGACTTTCGGCTCTAGGCTTCTTTGCTGGTTCCAGCACAATCGCCGCTCGTTCATCTGGCGCGAAAAGCCTGACGGCTGGCTTGTGCTTGTTAGCGAAATCCTGCTGAAAAAGACGCGAGCTTCCCGTGTGGATTCCTTTGTTCGGGGGTTCATGGAGAAATATCCCAACCCGAAGACATTGGCGCTCGCGGATCAGGACAAACTTGAGCATGACCTTGCCCCTCTCGGCCTTCAAAGACAACGAGCTGCACACATGCACGCTCTGGCCAGGACGTTGGTGGAGGAGTTCAACGGGGAAATACCCGATACCGAGGAGGAATTACGCACACTGCCAGGACTGGGGGAGTACAGCCGTAATGCCGTGCGGTGCTTCGCTTTCGGGGAAAGGCTCCCGATTGTGGATGCAAACGTAGTGCGCGTTTTGGCCAGGGTGTTCCGCCCACATTGCTCCCGCGCAGAACCGAGACGTAGTCCAGAGATGTGGGAAATCGCTTGGGCCCTGCTCCCAGAGAACGCTAGCAGTGCGGTGCACCATAACCTTGCATTGCTGGACCTAGGCGCACTCGTGTGTCTACCCCGCAAGCCCAGATGCCGCTGTTGTCCTCTGCTTGAGGTCTGCATGACGGGAGGCGATCTCATGCACCGCCCGACATGCTCTGGCGCAGAACCGACTAGGTCCAGTTGACGGGTATCCTGTGCCCGTGCGAGAGCCAGTCCGTGGCCGCCCTCCGGCAGTCATGGTCGAACGTATCTGGTTGATTTCGCAGATCGACTTCCTTGATCCGTGAATAGACACCCGGGGGCGCAGGGCGGTGGCGGTTGGCATTTCGGCCCACGTACACGTAGTGCCACGCGTTTTGCTGCTGGGTGGTTCCATTCACTGTCGCGATATAGCTGGGGTGCACCAGCATGCCAGAAGGGGACCTCCCCACCTCCATGGGATCGAGAGTAAACACCGCTGAGAAGTACCCAAGCTCCATCATGACGCTGCTACGAGGACCCCCTTGATCAGCACGATCTCCGACACTAGCTTTGATTTGCACGGCGCCAAAGACGTGAACGCGCTCCTGCGGGTCAACCGTAACAAGGTACGCGTCGTCTTCACGGGCCTCACCAATACCGTCGATTCCCAGGTTGACTGCTTGGCGACCAACCGAGTCGCGCCGAATTCTGGCTTTGAGTACTAGGTAGACTGGAGGATACGAGGACGAAAGGGTTGGATTGTAGATGTGTTCATAGGCCTTTTCAAGAGCAACTCCGCTCGACCGTACCCAACCTTGGCGCACCGAGTACAGCCCTTCTATCAGATCAAGTTCAGAGCCTCCATTCCGATATGAGTTAAGGTGAGATTGAGCTTCATCGAGGTAGTACACGTTCTGGAGTGCGGTCCAAATCGCATCCGGGCGGAACTGGCGGAGTTCGCTAGACTGCAGCGCTCGAACAAAACACTGGACGATGGCGGCAGTGCGACTACTTGGCGTCGTTGGATTAGAGGTCTGCCAACACTGTCTAAGACTGCTGGCGAGCTCGGCCTGTCTCCAACTGGGCACCGAGCCAGGCTGCTCCATAGCTGCTAGCTCCTCCGACTTACTGGAAAGGGGCACCGCCGGCAAACCAGTGTGTGCACGTAGCCTACTCCATCCCCGGCAAGTCAAGGATACTTACATTGACCACCCTTGTCCATGACCGCTGCAAAAGAAAACAGGAGCAGCCTACCGGGCTTCCTACTTCAAGCTGAGCGGGTCATTCCACGTCCGCGAGATGCCCCTCTTGCTGAAATTTGCACACCCGTTCGCACGGCCTTTTCCGCAAGCGCAACACTATCAGGTCATAGTGTGCTAATTGGGGGTTCGGCACCCCAGGCACGCCCGACAGGTCAAGGACCTTGGCGCTATTCGTTATCCAGCCTAGCTGGATCAGGCCGTTCGAAGAATCGGATACTTGGGCCTGAACTCGCTGGGGCCGCAACTCCCAGTGTCGTGGCCTGCAAGACGCCTGGCGGCGGTCGCCCCCTAATCTCCTCGTGGAGTCTCTTGCACGCCGCAGCGAAGTCCTCGAAATACCTCTCCACGACGAAGTAGAGACCCCCATCCTGGAACCGTCCCAGTCCACATCTCTCCGAGCTCTTGAGCATCGCTATTACGCAGTTCTTCTTCACAAAGTACTCGTGAGCCATTCCACAGCGGAACACGCCATACACATTCATCTCGGTGCCCAGAGCTGCATACTCTGGGCCTAGGGTATTGAAGAACGCGTCGAAGTTCTGCCGCGATGAGCCGGGCTCCAAGTTGTCTCTCTTGACAGCGCCCAAGTACTCCGTGTAGCAAAGCAGCCCCAGAGCGGCCAGGAAGTTGCCTCCGCCAAGGTTCAGTCTGGCTAGTGCGATTTCTCTCTCGATATCCGTGAACATAAATCCGTAGACGTACTCGACAAAAAACGCGTCGACGATATCCTTGCCGGCCACTTTTCCTTCTCCCGGATGGAGATGTCAAGCCTGCACTAGCTTGACTTCCCCGCACACTAACGCAATATGGTCATGGTGCCCCTAGCGGCTTCCGGCATCATCGGAACAGGTTGTTGGCGTGCCACTCCAGAGCCTGGCGGCTGGGCCGTTTCGCTGGATCACTGGGTAGCACGATAAGGGGCTTGCCGCCCAGCCGATAGTAGACCTCGCCGTTGTCGAAGTCTTCCCTCAGCCGCCGACTGACTTCGAACCGGTAGTCGGGCGTCACCGTCACGTAGCCCAGGTCAAACAGGCGGTGGATATCGGAGCGAACGGCTAGCCCGTTCTGGACATGATTGGAGGCAGGGGCCCGATAGGGCTGGATGTGCGCTGCGTCGAGCACAGGCAGCGCACGCTCTCCCGTGACGGCACAACGCCGGTCGTAGGCGTCTAGCACGCTCACCCGGAACGCGCCCTGGCCCTCCCGGGCGACCGCCGCCTGCTCGATCCGCAGCCTCTCGTCCGCCGATAGGGGCTGGAATTCGGGGGCCAGTTCCGCTGGCTGTCCGTTCTTCAGCAGATCCGCAAGTGCCAGCCCGTGCGCCGACGAGAGGTCGTAGCGCTTGAACGCGACAATGCTCCTGTGCCACCCGCGGCTATCACCCCAAGGTAGCCACTCGTGCTGCGGCAAGAAACGGACTTCCCTCAGGATCAGGCAGGTGACATCCCTAGTGCCGAGCAGCGTTTCGAGTGGGGACTCGTGACGGTACTCGGCAATCCGTGACACGAAGCTCTCAAAGGTGCGGTCACCGTTTCGCTCATGGAAGGCATCCCATGCCAAGCGGATAGGCAAGCGACTCCCGTGGGCGAAGAAGCCGTATCCGGCGATCGCATTGACTGGGTGCTTTAGCCGAAAGAAGAAAGGCTCTCCAGGCGAGAGCGATCTGAACTCCATCTGGGCCAGCGGGCGCCAAAAGTTCACCTCGTCCAAGCGCCCGCCTATCGCGACACTGCTGAGGTAGTCGAACCAGCGTTGGTCCGTTAGGGCGACGACCGCATTCACATTGGTCACGACCGCAATTGTACATCGGCAGACCCATGGCGCGCACTATTGCGCCATAGTGTTTCACCCGCCCACACCCCAACCCAGTGTTGGCCTAACCTCCCCCCGAATGCAGGTTCCGCTAGACACGCAGCCAGCGCAGTGCCTACAATTGCCTCCAGGACATGCTGAGTGTGGTCGGCTCGGGCCTCCCGTGACGTACCCACCCGCTCGATCCAGTCTGTGGACTGAAACATGGGCACAGCCATCCGCTCGCAGTTGTTTCGGGTCTTCGACACAGAAACCACTGGATTGGACCCAAGAACGGACGCCGTTGTTGAACTCGCTTGGGCAATCATGCGGGGCGATGGAACGATCCTCTCATCCAACACCACCCTGATCAATCCCGGTCGCCTCATTCCTGCGGATGCATCAAGAGTCCACGGGATCTTCGACAGAGACGTAGCTCAGGCACCGACGTTCGAGCAGGCAGTTGATAAGTACACGGACCTCTACGCGCCAACCCTCCCCGCCGTTTGCCACAACGCAAGCTTCGACTCTGTCCTGCTTCACTGATCGCCACGACTTGCCGAGGGCAATCCAAGGTTCCTGTGCACGCTACGGCTAGCCCAGAACCTCATGCCCGGATGCAAGTCCTACAAACTGGATTTCCTCCGCTCGTATCTTGGACTTGACACGCATGTCGAGAGGCCGGTTGCACACCGGGCTGCAAACGATGTGACCACTACGTCCCTTCTGCTCAAGCACTTGATCGACTGCTACCTGGGTGCGGGTTATCCAGACGAGATTGACGGGCTGTTCGAGGTCGCGACCCTCCAACGCATGCCGTTTGGGAAGCACCAGGGCAAGTTGCTGAGTGACGTACCGCCGGACTACATAGACTGGCTCTTGAGTCGCGACATCGATGATGACCTCAGGTCTGCTCTCAGCGCAGCCAGGAGCGGTAGTTCAAAGACGACCGTACGAGCATCAAAGCGTCGTTACTGGTGGTGGCCATTCTAGCAACGCCGTGAACGTGGCGATTAGGGTGAAGAAGTGGTTATTGCGACTTCCTGGATATCTGCTGCTTTGGGAGCATTCATTGAATCTCAGCCCGCTGCGCAAGAAGGAGAGCCGTCCTTCGAGTAGAGGCATCACGGTGGCCCACATTGACGCGACCCTCACCATCACCCCCGTCTATGACTCGGCAGATGGCCTTGGACGAAACTCAAGATTAAGCCTGTCCCTTAGGTAATCCTTGAGAACAAAGACCTCGATATTGTGGCGCTCGGTTGCGCTAATCAGCATGTACCGGGTGTAGTCTCCATCGCGTGTGATCCGCAACTGGCGACGGCGGTTCTGGATGTCCACTACCTCTGAACCGTCCCCCAGTCTACAGTCCCAGCAAACGATCGCGGCCAAATGGCGGAATGAATGACTGAACTCGTTGGCCAGCACATACTTGAACTCTACGAAGTGGATGGTGTCTCTTCCAAGATCCTGCACCGTTCTCTGCGTAACGAGTGCGTCGTAACCTCTTTTCGAATCGTAATCAACTATCCTAAACGGAAATACTTCTGGCCTTAGAGACGCGACAGTATTGAACAACGCTACGACACCCATTTCCTGCCTGGGCTCGAGCAACTCCAAGCCTTCCCACTGACAAACCGACTTGGCGACGGCCAGCCTTCGACGGCGGTCAAAGTCCTGGCGCTCTTGGTTTGCAGTCTGGTATTGCTCCTCTAGTTCAACGGCTTCTTCATAGTCCGTGTAATCAGCACTGCCGATTATGTCGTCCTCAAACAGTCTCAGGACAGTCGCGGCTATGGCTCTAAGGAGATCAGGAGGGGTATTCCCAATATCCCCGCGATTCGCTGTCAGTCGAAAGTCTTGACAATTAACAAAGGCGTGAAACTTCGTCTCCAGCCGCTTGCCGAGACCTAGCCACTCGTTGTATCGCTTGATTGGTATGAAGTCCTTGCAGATCCACAGGCCGTATCGATCCTCGACTTTGTACATCCCGTATTCGGGAGTTCTTCCCCGGACTCGAATCATTGGGTTATACTGACGTTTCGCAGCATCTCCTTCGATGTAGAAGACCACATCTAGCGATCTGGCTGGGTTGTCGATGATCGGCTGACCCTTGAGGATCCACCTCTTGACAAAGAGCTTGGGCCAGTCCCCCGGCGTCTCTTCCCTCAAGCGCTCTATGTTGTCGTTTTCTACAGGAAAGGCGTGCCCAAACTCGATTTCTTCGGGATCATCCTGACCAAGGCCCTGGAGGCACAGCACCTTTCCATCATGATTGTGAATGCCAACCTCCCTCTCGACGGAGCCAAACTTCGAAAACCAGAGAATGTAGTCTCGAAGCACGGCGTGCGCGAAGTCCCGCTTATTCTGGTTCATGTTGTAGCCATAGATGCGTATTCTCGTGCCGGTGCTCTCGTTAGACTTCTCCTCGATGTCGTACTCATATTCGGGTACCTCATCGGCCATGAGTTTCCTGAGGGGTTCGCCCATGATTGCGTAAACGCTACAGGCGGCACTATCGCTCCAAACCTCTATCTGGCGGGAGTTGAAGTATGTCTTAGTCCCATGCCCCTTGTACCCTATCCGATTTTCGGCCCCGTCTCCACGCATCGACCTGCCCAGATCGAAGAACGCCTGCAGCCTATTCTCGTCGAGGCCTACACCATCGTCGGTAAGCTCGAGCACAAGCTCCTCGTCAGGCCGACGCCTGTCTTCGTAGACCTTCACCGACACATTGTGGGCATCCCAGTCAAGCGAGTTGCTAATTGCCTCGCGAATGGCGTCCCTGGGATCGACGAAATCCCTTGTGATCTCTAGGAACTCCCGCGCCTCATCTACTTCAGGCCTTCTTCTTCGTCTCTCTTGAGCGGTCATCTGTGCCCTCCTAAGCCTCATTGAGCTTGGACCGTCCCCGCGTGGTGGGGCCAGCGTTGCTCATCCGCTTGGTCTGCGTGAGCGCTCTCGCCCCAGCTGCGTATGGACTGCGCCTGGAAATCCGTGCCCCGACATTCGCACTCATGAACTGGTGGCGGCTGTCATCTATCAAGCTAGCGTCGCGTATGGATACGCGGCCCCATGGCGACTCTATCCTACTCGCACGCGCGAGGGTTGGCAAGGGAAGAGGCTATCGCCACCACCATGAAGCCACAGTGGCGGCAAATGGCGGTGGCCGGTCCAATCCACTTGACTTCCCCGCACACTACGGCAATATGGTCGATGGCTTGAGACCGCGAGGAGGTATCGACCATGACCACCAGCATAGCGCCCTTTGAGGACATCGCCAACTGGGAGCGGGCCCTGTACGCCTTCCTGGCCGAGAAGGAGCGGCGTAGCGGCTCTCGGCGCACCGTGGAAGGCTACTCCCGCATGCTCCAGCACTTCTTCGGCGTGCTCGGAAAGCCGCCGGACAAAGTGACGAGCCAGGAGGTGTTCGTCTACGCCCACGGCGTCGGGCCGTCGGGCAAGGAGCCGTCTGCCGTGACCATCGGTGCTCGGATCGCGTGCATCAGCTCGTTCTACCGCTTCCTGATCCGCATGGAAATCGTGGCCTCCAATCCCTGCGACCAGCTAGAGCGGCCAAAGGTCTCACCGAGCCCGCCTCGCGGGCTAAGTGCAGAGGAGATCAAGCGCCTTCTAGCCGTCATTCCAGCGAAGCCCTCAGGGCTGCGTGACCGCGCCATCATCCTCACGCTGACTCTGACTGGCCGCAGGCGCTCCGAGGTCATGAACCTGAAGGCCAGCGACATCTCCCAGAGTGGCGGACTGCTCTACACCTACCGGGGCAAGGGCGGCAAGCAGGCGAAGAGAGAGCTGCCTCGTCCCGCCTTCGAGGCCATCGAGCGAGCCCTGGCCGCCTGGGGCAAGAGCCTGGCCACCATGGACCCGAACGAGTCCCTGTGGCCGACCGATGACCCCGACCGTGCCAGCGCCGGCCTCGGCATCACAAGCGGCACCTTCTACGGCAACCTCCGGCGTTACTTCCGCAAGGCTGGGCTCCCGCCGGCCGGAGTCCACATCCTACGTCACGCGGCGGCCAAGCTGCGGCGAGACGTCGGCGAGTCGATCGAGGATGTCAGCCGGTTCCTGGACCACAGTTCGTTGGCCGTGACTACGGTCTACCTCCGGCGGCTGGAGGGGCAGGAGGACCGGAGTTGGGGCCGGGTGGCGGAAGCGATTGGGGTGTAGGGCGCTACTCCACCGTGGAGTATCCGGGTAAGCATCTCACTATTTCTTGACCGCAAGGCTTGCGCTCCCCATCAACTTGTGCTATGATCATCACATGACTACTGATCAGCTCACTCTCGGCGAGTACATCAGGCGCCTCAGAAGAGCGGCGAAGCGGAGCCTCTCGTCTCTGGCGGAGGAGACCCATATCTCGTACTCTCACCTTTCCCGCATTGAGAATGACTCGACCGTACCGAACGCAGACACAGTAGCCCGAATCGCCACCGCTCTGGACGGCGACCTGAAACTGATGCTGGAGATGGCCGATTGCCTTCCCCGGGCCATTCTTGATCGCATAGCGGCCCGAGAAGAAACCACTAGCCCGAGTTCCCTCCGCCGAGCTTTGGGAGACGATCCCAACAGATCTGGGCTGCCGAGGGACTCCGGCGCCGACCTGAATGGTCTGGCCCTGGCTGCCGACCCCAGCGAGGTTGAGCTCAGCGCTGTCATGACGGCAGTCAGTCGGCTTGTCCTGCTGAAACCAGCGCAGCGATCCGCCGTGATCCGCCTGATCCAGTCGCTTTACGAGGAACGTCATGAGCAGTCGAGCTGACTTTGTGCGCCAGCGACGACAGGAGGCATGGGCCTTCGGCCGAGAACTCCGCGAGGGCCTCCTCGCGGAGTACCAGCGAGCCTACGGCATAGAAACCCCGCCAGCACCGGCGCTCATCATCGACGAGTTGCTCACGGATTTCCTCAAAGTCGACCTCAAGTACGACCCCCTGCCTCGGGACATATTCGCGCAGATGGAGTGGATCAACGATAGAGCCGTCGTCACGGTGAACACCCTGGGCGGCTGCATACCGGGTGTGAAGGATCCTGCGGGTGTGGACAACGTCGGCAAGTGGCACGAGGCGATCCACATCGTGCGCGACCTCGACGTGGTTCGAGTGCAGCCTCAGGACACGCTGCCCGGATTCGAGGTGCCACGTCTGATTGCCTGCCATCGCGGCGCCGAAAGCTCGTTGACTCCCCAGGTGAGAGCGCGAGAGTTCTGGGCCGAGGAAGCTGGCCGCGCCGCCGCCGTCTCGTTCCCGGCGCTGGCCCGTTCTGAGTCGTTTCAAAGGCTCTGCGAGACCGCGTCGAGAGTCTCAGGTCCCGTTCCTCAAGGCTTTCCACTCCTCTACGAGGCGGCGACGGACATCGGGGTCAACATTACAGCCCTGGTTAAGCAACTAACTCTGGAGGGGCGCATCGAAGTGGGACAAGAGTTAGGAAGGCGAACGGTGCATGTGCAGCCGAGCCTGATGAAGCTATTGGACGCGGGGTAACATCGATGAAGGAGAGGCAGTCTTCAGAAGTATCTGTCGACCGCCTCATCGACGCAATTATGCAGAAGTTGAAGGCCAACCAGGCAATCCTCGCAAAGTCGCTTCGGTTCGGACGCCTGGTCTGGCGAAAGCCAAAGGATGGTGAGTTCGAGATAGACCTGGAGCCCAAGCTCTAGCGACAGCCCCCAAGATACTCGCTCGGGGCGGCGGAGAGGCCCCCTACGGACCTGGGAAGGGTTCGGGGGGCCTTCTTTGTGGCGATGAAATGAACAAAGTAGTTGATTTGGCGTTGCGAGTAGAGCGTAAATGCACACCTGACCGCGAAGCGATGTTGGCGGCGCTGCGGGTGGCCCTCAGACTACCGAAGGCGCCTCCAGAATGGGCCGAGGAGTTGCAACGATGAATGGTCAGGTTAGGCGGGTCGTCACTTACGCGAGGGTCAGCTCGCAAAACCAGCGCGAGCGGCAGACAATCCTCACCCAGAGCGAGGAGCTGGCGCGCCGCCTTGAGCATGAGCCGGAGGTCGAACTCGTCAAGCGATATGTCGACGACGGCATCTGCGGCACCAAGCCAATGTCCGAGCGCCCCGCTGGGCGACAGCTTCTCGAGGATGCCGCCCGCGGCCGGTTCGACGAGGTCTGGGTGTACATGATCGACCGCCTGGGGCGGGACGACGTTGAGCCGCTCATCCTGTGGCGTGACCTGGAACGGCTGGGCATCGCCGTGCGCTCCGTCACCGAGGGCGTGACCAGCCCGTTTGAGTACCACATCCGCGTCGCTATGGCCGCCGAGGAACGGCGGGCGTTCCTCGCTCGCTCGTCGGCTGGAATGGAGAGGGCGGTGCGCGAGGGCCGCTATCCCGGCGGCATCGTCACTTTCGGCTACAAAGCACAGGGCGAGCGCCACAATGCCCGCCTCATCCCTGACGACCGCGTGATCTGGGGCAGCCTTACCGCCGCCGATATCGTGCGCCGCATATTCCGCCTCATCGCCGACGAGGGTTGGGGCACAGTCCGAGTGGCGGACGAACTGAACCGCCTCGGCATCCCCACGGCATATGCAATCGCGGGCAGAGGCGTTCGGGGGAGGAGCACTCAGAACGTATGGCGTCCCGCACGGGTAGTGCAGATTCTACACAACACGACCTACTACGGCGAGTACCGCTACGGCAAGCGTTCGTCTCGACGGGACCGACCGATCATCTCAGTGGAGGTGCCCGCCATCCTCTCAAAGGACCTGTGGGATGCCGCTCAGGAGGCACTCACGTCGCGACGAAGGAAACCGCCGGGGCAGCGCAAGAAGTATCTTCTCCGTTCCCTCATCACGTGTGAGATCTGCGGCCTCAACTACACGGGCAGCACGAGCCACGACGACGTCTGGTATCGCTGCAACGGCCAACTGGCGGGTCGGGGCCCACTGGAGGGGCGCTGCCCGGCAAAGGGCGTGAAAGGCGAATACATAGAGCCCGTCATCAAGCACGACATCGAGGCATTCCTCCGCAACCCCGGCGCCCTCTTGGACCAACTCGCCTCCGAACTCGATGGTGAACATGAGTCGACGGCCGCCATCGCTGAGGCGGAGCAAACCATTCTTACGGAGGCCTTGAAAGACGTCGAGGCGCGCCGCAACCGGCTGCTGGACCTGTACCTGGACGAGCGCTTCAATCGCGATGAGCTACATCACCGGCTGGACCGACTGGAAGAGCAACGAACTGGCATTCAGCAGCGCCTCGACGAATTGGAGTCTACCCCACTCGTCGAGCCGGAGCCCTTCGACGCAGACCTCCTCCCCGAACTCCGCAGACGGCTGGATGCCGGTCTCGACGATGACCAGTGGCACGAGATCATCTCGCTGCTGGTTAGGAGGATCGGCATCCACACCACGGAGCTCGGAGACGGCAAGAAGCAGGCAAAGGCGGTCGTGGTCTATCGGTTCAACTCTGTAGTCGAAACCTTCACGGGCAGGGATTCATCGCGCCCACCATCATGAAGTTCGCAGGGAAGGTGACGTTGCCCTGGGCGCGACTGATAGTGACCACTCGATCCTCCAGCGGCTGGCGGATCGCCTCCAGCACCGAGTGACCGAACTCGGGCAGTTCATCCAGGAAAAGCACACCCCGATGACTGAGGCTTATCTCCCCCGGTCGCGGCTGGCGCCCTCCCCCTACCAGACCGGCGTGCGAGATAGTGTGGTGCGGTGCCCGGAAGGGCCGCTGAGTGATCAAGGGGCGGTCGGACGGCAGGAGGCCGCTCACACTGTAGACCTTGGTCACCTCCAGGGCTTCCTCGTTGGCCATCGATGGCAGGATCGAGGGCAAGGCGCGGGCGAGGAGAGTCTTGCCAGCGCCGGGCGGGCCGCTCATGACCACGTTGTGACCACCGGCCGCCGCCACCTCCAGGGCCCGCTTGACGTGCTCCTGCCCCTTGATGTGGCAGAAGTCCACCCCCTCCCACAAGACCTCGGTCGTGAGAGGAGCCGCCGCCTCGCGGTCGAAGGGAGCGATGGCAGCCAACCCCTGCAGGTGTGCCGCCAGTTGACCCAGGCTGGCTACCGGGATGATCTCCACCCCATCAATGAGAGCCGCCTCGCGGCCATCGGCCTCGGGCACGAAGACCCTGCCGATGCCCTGCTCCCTGGCCAGAGCTGCCATCGGCAGTATCCCGTGCGTATGGCGCACCTGCCCATCAAGCGATAGCTCCCCCAGGAAAAGACCGCTGGAAACGTCTGCCGTCACCTGCTCGGAGGCGCCGAGGATGCCGATCGCGATGGGCAGGTCATAGGCTGGGCCCTCTTTGCGGATGTCGGCCGGGGCGAGATTGACCGTGATGCGCTTCTGGGGGAAGGTCAGCCCGCAGTTGCGGATCGCCGAGCGCACCCGCTCCTTGGCCTCCTGAACCGCGGTATCAGGCAGGCCAACGATAGTGAAGGCGGGGAGCCCGCTGGAGATATCGACCTCCACCTCCACCAGCTCCCCGTCCAGCCCGATGACGGCGCAACTGCTTACCTTAGCCAGCATTGGAGTCCCCCCTGGGAGGGTTCTGAGGCATGATAGCAAGAATCGGGGACGAATTGAAGAGGTGGAAAGGGCCGGCCCTTACCTATTCGCTCCGGCCGCCCTCCAGGCGGCGGCTGACGGAGATGACACCTCGCACTGACGACAGCCTGCTCAGCAGGCGGGCGAGCTGCTCGATGCCGGTGGTCTCCAGCGTCACGAACACGGACAGGGTACCATCCCCATGTTCCTGGGCATGCAGGCCCGCCATGTTCACCTTCTCCTCAGCTACCAGGGCGCTAACGTCTCGCAGCAGTCCCACCCGATCCCACGCCTCGATGTGTACCGCCACCGGGTAGAACTGGCCACGCCGCCCCCATTCCACCTCGACAAGCCGCTCCTTTTCCGCCACGTGGAGGATGTTGTGGCAGTCGCGCCGATGCACCGTCACCCCTTCGCCACGAGTCACATAGCCGATGATATCGTCGCCGGGCACAGGATTGCAGCATCGCGCCGTGCGGCTGAGAAGATCGCCGGTCCCAAGGATACGTACGCTCGGAGTCAGAACAGCCGGCGGAGCCGCCGCCCCCGTGGGAAGAGTCGGTGGCTCTTCCAGGGGCTGCAAGAGAGGAGCAAGCCTGAGGATCATATGGTGGGTGCTGATGCCACCATAGCCCACAGCCTCCAGGAAGCCATCCAGTTCCGCGTACTTGAAAATGCGCAAGATCTCATCTTCCACCTGCGACAGTGCTGCCCCCAGGCGGCGCAGTTCCTTTTCCACCAGGTCACGGCCGCGGCTGATGTTCTCGGCCCGCTCCTGCTTCTTGAACCACTGACGGATTTTCTCGCGAGCGTGGCTAGTGCGGGTGTAGCGCAGGCTGGGCCCGAGCCAGTCACGCGAGGGGCCTCGCGAGCTCTTGCTGGTCATGATCTCCACGGAGTCGCCGTTCTGTAGCTGGTAGTTAAGGGACACCAAGCGGCCGTTGACCTTCGCGCCCACACAGGTGTGCCCCATCTCTGTATGGATGCGATAGGCGAAGTCGATGGGCGTGGAACCCACGGGCAGGTCCTTGACCTCCCCCTTGGGGGTGAAGACGAAGACCTGGTCGCCAAAGATGTCCGTCTTGACCGCCTCCACCAGGTCTTCCGCCTGCGACAGCTCCCGCTGCCACTCCAGCAGCTGGCGCAGCCAGGCCAGGCGCTCCTCGTAGCGCATGTCCCGCTTGCCGCCCTCCTTGTAGCGCCAGTGAGCGGCCACTCCATATTCGTCCATCTGGTGCATCTGGTGAGTGCGGACCTGTACCTCCAGAGGGCGCTGCCCCAGGCACATCACAATGGTGTGCAGCGACTGGTACATGCTCTCCTTGGGGTTGGCGATGTAGTCATCGAAGGTGCCCGGGAGAGGCCGCCAGATCTGGTGGATCGCACCCAGGGCGTTGTAGCAATCGGCCACCGTGTCCACCAGAATGCGCACTGCCAGCAAATCATAGATCTCGTGGAAGCTCTTGCCCTCGGCGGTGTACTTCTCCATCTTCTGATGGATGCTATACAGGTGCTTCGCTCGTCCCTGCACCTCCGCCTTGACCCCCTGCTTGGTCAGCTCTTCCCGAATGATCCCCTCCACGTAGCCAATGTAGCGTTCCCGCGCCTCCCGACGGGCGTCCAATATCTCCGCTATTTGGCGATAGGCCTGGGGTTCCAGATAGCGAAAGGCCAGATCCTCCAGCTGCCACTTAAGCTGCCAGATGCCCAGGCGGCCGGCCAGGGGAGCGTATATCTCCATCGTCTCCTGGGAGATGCGCTGCTGATCAGCAGGCGGAAGGGGATGCAGGGTCTGCATATTGTGGAAGCGGTCGGCCAGCTTGATGATCACCACCCGCAGGTCCTCCGCCATTGCCAGAAACATCTTGCGCAGGTTCTCGGCCTGGGCCTCCTGTTCGCGGTCTCGCTGTTCGGGGGCCTGCCAGGAGATCTGACCCAGCTTGGTGACGCCGTCCACCAGCTTCGCCACCTCCGACCCGAACCGCTTCTCAATAGCGCCATTCTCGACGCCGCAGTCCTCCTGCACATCATGGAGAAGAGCAGCGGCCACGGCAGTGGCATCTAGCTGCAGGTCGATGATAGTCAGAGCTGTATGAAGAGGATGGCTGATAACAGGGTCGCCGGAGAGGCGCATCTGCCCGGCGTGACACTCGGCAGCGAACTGGTAAGCCTCTTTTGTCAGGGAGACCCCCTTGGCGGGAAGATACTGCCCTGCCCTGTCGAAAAGCTCCTCAGCATCCACCAGCGCCTGGTCACCAATCCTCCGCATACCTTAGTCTAGCATCTTGCCCAGCTTCACGTCACGCCCGCCTTTACAGAGTGACGCCCCCTTTTGTATGCTCAGGTCGATGAGTCCTCTCTATCGAGCCCCACGGGGAACGGTCGACGTCCTGCCCCAGGAGCAGCCCTACTGGGAGCACGTCTACCAAACGGCTACTCGCCTCTGCCATCTCTACGGCTACTCTCGCATCGACACGCCCATATTCGAGGAGGCCGGCCTGTTCGCCCGCGGCGTGGGCCAGACCACCGATATCGTCCAGAAGGAGATGTACGTCTTCCAGGATCGTGGCGGCGAAATGATGGCCCTGCGCCCCGAGGGCACGGCCAACGTCTGCCGCGCCTACATTCAGCACGGCATGCGCAACCTGCCCCAGCCCGTCCGCCTGTACTACTGGGGGCCGGCCTTCCGCTACGACCGCCCCCAGGCGGGGCGGCAGCGCCAGTTTACTCACTTCGGCTATGAGGCCATCGGCGAGGACGACCCCGCCCTAGACGCGGAGGTCATCGAGCTAGCCTGGCGTCTCTATCAAGAGCTCGGCCTCACCGACCTCACCCTCCACCTCAACAGCATCGGCGACCCTAATTGCCAGCCCGGCTACCTGGCGGCTCTCAAGGCCTACTACGAGGATAGGCTGGGCAAGGTCTGCCCCGACTGCCGCGCCCGCTTTCAGAAGAACCCCCTGCGGCTCCTCGACTGCAAGGTAGAGAGCTGCCAGCCGATCATCGCCAGCGCGCCGCCCTTCACCGACTACCTGTGCGAAGAGTGCGCTCGCCACTTCCAGGAGCTCCGCTCCTACCTGGAGACCATGGCCATCCCCTACAGCCTCAACCCCCGCCTGGTGCGCGGACTCGACTACTATACGCGCACCGTGTTCGAGATCCAGCCGCCCGAGGAGGGGGCCCAGAATACCATCGGCGCCGGCGGCCGCTACGACGGCCTCATCGAGGAACTGGGCGGCAGACCCACGCCGGCCATCGGCTTGGCCACAGGCATCGAGCGTATCATCGCTAACCTCAAGCGGGCCAACGTGCCCATCCCTGCGCCTGCCAAGCCAGCGGTCTTCGTCGTCTACCAGACGGCCGCTGCTCGTTCGGCCGCCGTCAGGTTGGCCAGCGAGCTACGGCGAGCGGGCATCGCCGCCGTCATGGCCCTGGGCGAGCGCAGCCTTAAGGCCCAGATGCGCCAGGCCAACGCCGCCGGCGTGCTCTACACCGCCATCCTGGGAGAGGAAGAGCTGGCCACAGGCACCGTCATCCTCCGTCGCATGGAGGACGGCCACCAGGAGCGAGTAGCTACGAAGGCCGTTCGTCGCTCGATTGCCAAGGGCCTGCGCCAGGCCAGGTAGCGCTCTTTCTCGCTCAGGAGTGTTTGTGCTATAATCCAAATAGTGGAAAGCCCCCCATGGGGCTTTATGTATGTTGGCATCGGCTATGTGGGACAAGCTGGAAGGCATCGAGAAGCGGTACGAGGAGCTGGCGCAGGAAATGGCCCAGCCGGAGGTGGCGGCCGATTTCCAGCGCGTCCAGGCTCTGGCCAAGGAGCATGCCTCCCTGGAGAGCATCGTCTCCCTCTATCGCGAGTACAAGCGCGTGGACGCGGCTCTGGCCGAGGCGCAGTCGCTGGCGGACGAGGGCTCCGATCCGGAGCTGGCTGCCATGGCCCGGGACGAGGCCGCTCAGCTCACCCAGGAGCGGCAGCGCCTCGAAGAGGAGGTTCGCCACGCTCTCCTGCCCAAGGACCCCTACGACGAACGGCCGGTGATCATGGAGGTGCGCGCCGCCGCCGGAGGCCAGGAGGCTGCCCTGTTCGCCGGTGATCTCTTCCGCATGTACAGCCGCTACGCCGAGCGTCAGGGCTGGCCTGTAGAGGTTATGTCGAGCCACCCCAGCGACCTGGGAGGGTTCAAGGAGATCATCTGGGCGGTGCGCGGCCGTAGGGCCTACTCCCGCCTGAAGTACGAGGGCGGCGCCCATCGGGTGCAGCGCATTCCCGTCACCGAGGCCGGCGGGCGCATCCACACCTCCACCGCCACCGTAGCCGTGCTCCCTGAAGCCGACGAGGTCGACCTGAAGATCGACGAGGGCGACCTGCGCATCGACATCTTTCGTGCTGGCGGCGCCGGCGGTCAGAACGTCAACAAGGTCTCCACCGCCGTTCGCATCACCCACATCCCCTCCGGCATTACTGCCGTTTGCCAGGACGAGCGCTCGCAGCTCAAGAACAAGCTCAAGGCCCTCACCGTCCTGCGCACGCGCCTGCTCGACGTGGAGCAGAAGCGCCAGCACCAGGAGATCAGCCAGGCCCGCCGCGCCCAGGTGGGAAGCGGCGAGCGGGCAGAGAAGGTCCGCACCTACAACTTCCCCCAGGACCGGGTGACCGACCACCGAGTTGGCCTCAGCGTCCACAATCTGCCGGCCATCCTCGATGGCGACCTCGACGACATCATCGACACCCTGGCCACCGAGGAGCAGGCCAAACGTCTCCAAGAGACCCTGGCGTGACCGTAGCGGAAGCCCTGCGCTGCGCCACCAAACACTTCGTCGCCCTCCCAGTCCTCGAAACCGCCAATCCCCGCCTCGAGGCGGAGCTTCTGCTACAGCACGCCCTTGGCCTCAGTCGAACCCAGCTCTACCAGCGCCTCCGCGATGAGATCGCGCCTGACAAAGAGGCCGCTTACTATGACCTCGTCTGGCGGCGGCTATGCGGCGAGCCCACGCCCTACATCATCGGACGGGCAGACTTTTTCGACATCGAGCTGGCGGTGGCCCCCGTCGCTGCTATCCCCCGCCCGGAGACGGAGCTCCTGGTAGAGGAGACCTTGGCCCTGGCCGGCAAGCGTCTGCAACACACCCCCTCCCTTACCATCGTGGACGTGGGCACGGGCTGCGGCGCCATCGCCCTGGCCCTTGCCACTCGCCTGCCTTCAGCGCAGATCATCGCCACCGACATCTCCCCAGCAGCCCTCGCCCTGGCCCAAGGCAACGCTGAAAGCCTCGGCCTGGCGTCGGCGGTGCGCTTCCTCTGCGGCGACCTCCTCACACCCCTAGGCCAGCCGGTCGACATCGTCGTCGCCAACCTTCCTTACGTCAGGTCGGACGATTGGCAGCGCCTGCCCATCGAGATCCGCTGCCATGAGCCGCGACAGGCACTCGATGGCGGCCCCGACGGCCTGCGAGTCATCGAGCGGCTCCTGCGCCAGGCGCCACCCCTTCTACGCTCCGGCGCTGCCCTTCTTCTGGAGATAGGCTACGACCAGGAGCCGCCCGTTGTGGCCCTGGCCTCAGAGGTCTTCCCCGAGGCGGCGATCGAAGTCAAGCAGGACCTGGCCTCCCTGGATCGCCTGGTAGTGATTCAACTCTAGCGCCCTCTAGGCGTACCTCAGCGGGCTCTGCGACGTTATGATTAGCGTCGGCGGCCCCTGGAGAAAGAAGGTCGGGGGACACGATGAAGGGGCGTATTGAGACGCTTCTGGCCGGCCTGCTGCTGATTGCTGCCTGCGAAGCCGGAGCAAGCAGCAATTACCCACAGGAGCGACGTCCAGAAGCCTCTCATCGGAAGGGAGGACTCCCGGCCCTCCAGCGGCCGCTGACACTATGGCCGCCCCGCTGACCACAGCGAGGCCTGAGCGCCGGGTGAGGGAGCCTACCTGCGCTGCTGGGCTAGCCGGTATCTCTTGCCCTCGGTCTTGTTCGAGGGAAAAGGTTTGCCACCTGGGATTTCGACAGCGACTGGCGGTAGCCCCTACCTAAGCCACCGCCTCGTGGCGCACCAGGCGCCTGCAGTGAGGACGAGCACCACCGCCGCCAGGCCGCCAGCCAGGGCAGCGTAGGGTGAACCCGACGAGCCGGAAACATGCGGGAGCTCTGCTATGCCGCCCACAGAGTCGAGATCCGGGGGGTCGACGAACACGTCCGAGAAGCCGTTGGTGTCCCCCACCACCAGGTTGGAGGCGAGGGAATCGAAGGCCACGAAGCGGCTATCGAGGCCGATGGCAGGCCGAGTCATTCCGCTGGGCCCGTTGCCCTGGTTGCCAGCACTGTCCACACTGACCCGCTTCGTGACCCCTGTCTGGCGGTCGTGGACGAAGACATCGTCCGTTCCGTTGGTATCACCAGGCACCAGGTTACTGGCTTTGGACCAGAAAGCCACATATCGAGCGTCTCCGCTGATAGCAGGCGATACACTCTCTGCGTTGCCCTGGTTACCGCTGCTATCGACGCTCACCCGCTCGGTGGCGCCCGTCTGACGGTCGTGGAGGAAGACATCCAGACAGGAGGGTTGCCAAACTGGGCATGTGTTGGTGTCATTGGTGACCAGATTGGAGGCGGGAGACGTGAAGGCCACGTACCGACCGTCCGGCGAGATAGCCTCGACGTCGGCCCAGCCGTTGACCTCATTGCCGTCGCTGTCCACACTCACCCGCTCCGTAGTACCCGTCAACCGATCGTGCAGAAACACGTCGGACTGGCCGTTGGTGTCATCTGACACCAAGTTCGTGGCGCTCGAGTCGAAGGCTGCATAGCGCCCGTCGGCGCTGATGGCCAGACCAAGGAACCCGGAATAGCCGTTGGCCTGATTGCCGCTGCTATCCACGCTTACCCGCTCCGTGATGCCCGTCAAGCGGTCGTGGACGAAGACGTCCTCGTGACCGTTGACGTCGTCGGGCACCAAGTTGGTGCCGCTGGACTGGAAGGCCACGTAACGGCCGTCGCCGCTGATGGCCGGTCCCCAGTAACTCGAGGCGTTGGCCTGATTGCCGCTGCTATCCACGCTTACCCGCTCCGTGATGCCCGTCAAGCGGTCGTGGACGAAGACATCCTCGTAACCGTTGGTGTCGTCGGACACCAAGTTGGTGGCGCTGGACCCGAAGGCCACGTAGCGGCCGTCGCCGCTGATGGCCGATCCCCAGAGGCCGCTCGAGCTGTTGCCCTGGTTTCCGCTGCTATCCACGCTCACGCGGTGGGTGATACCGGTCTGGCGGTCGTGGACGAAGACGTCGTCTGCGTTGTTTGTGTCTTCAGGGACGAGATTGGAAGCGCGGGAGGTGAAAGCCACATAGCGACCGTCGGTAGTAATCGCGGGCCAGTAGCTCGTCTCGTTCGCCTGCGACCCGTCAGACGCCACGCTCACCCGCTCGGTAGTGCTGCCGTCAGCGCCCGCTAACCGGCTGCCGCCAGCGAGCAGCAGGCCAGCCACCACGAGGCCGAGCACCCCCAGCCTTGCGTACGCGAACATCGCCGCACCCCCTTTTGCTCCGCCAAGAGGAATAACGGCCGCCCGGCGTCCACACTAGCAACCGCTATCCAAGTCGTCGTTGCCGCGGGCTTCCCGGGTCCCACGCATCTCGCACCACTCCTACTGACAAGATCAGTGCGAACGCGTACATTTTACGCCTTACGATGATTTTGTCAATAGGCTCGTGCCGGAAGCTCCACTGCGGTTTCGAGCTGCTGTCAGGATTTTCAGCCCCCAGTCGGCGGGTGTACCGCCAGCGACTACTTGCCAGGCGGGAGGCATGGCTAGACGGGGGAGGCCAAAGGGACGGCTCAGGGGAAGAACTCGAGCAGCGAGACCACGAGAGGGAGCCTACCTGCGCTGCTGGGCTAGCTGGTGCTTCTTGCCCTCGGTCTTGATGGAGGGCGCCACAATGAGTTCCACGCTGTGGAACTCATGGACAGTCTGGGCCCCGCACATCCCCATAGCGGTGCGAATGGCTCCCACCAGGTTCTCCGTGCCATCGGTCCGAGAGGTGGGGCCGAAGAGCAGGCGCTCCACCGTGGTGTTCACGCCGACATGAATGCGGGTCCCGCGCGGTAGCTGAGCGTGCCCCGTAGACATCCCCCAGGAGTAGCCTCGTCCGGGCGCCTCCTCGGTGCCCGCGAAGATGGACCCCAGCATCACTGCATCGGCACCCGCAGCCAGGGCCTTGCAAACGTCGCCGCCGGTGCGCATGCCGCCGTCGGTGATGACGGGCACATAGATGCCCGTCTCCCGATGATGCTCGTCGCGAGCGGCGGCGCACTCGATGGTGGCTGTCACCTGGGGCACGCCCACTCCCAGCACCTCGCGAGTTGTGCAAATAGCACCCGGGCCTACGCCCACCAGCACGCCAGCGATCCCTGTTTCCATCAGCTCCTTGCAGGCCCCATAGGTGACGGTGTTGCCCACCAGCACCGGTACCTGCAGCTGCTGGCAAAGCTCCGGCAGGATGAGGCCCCGAATGCTGCGGGAGATGTGGCGAGCCGTGGTCACCGTCGCTTTCGCCACAAAGATGTCCGCGCCAGCCTCCACTGCCACTGGCGCCAGACGCTTCGTGTTGGCGGGGGTAGCCGAAACGGCGCACACCGCTCCCTCAGCCTTCATGTAGCCAACCCGCTCGCCGATCAGCTCCTCCCGGATGGGCTGCGAGTAGACCTTCTGCATGACGGCGGTAGCATCCTCGTCGCTGGCCGAGAGGACCTCCGCCAGGGCGGCATCAGGGTCGCTGTAGCGGGTCTGGAGCCCCTCCAGGTTGAGGAGCGCCAGACCACCCATCTGGTGAAACGCGATAGCGAAGCGGGGGTCGACCACGGCATCCAGGTCGGCGGCCAGAACAGGCATGGCGAAGCGGAAGCGATCGAGGGCGAAAGAGACATCGCACAGCTCGGGATTGATGGTCACTTCGCCTGGGACAATGGCCACATCGTCGAATCCATAAGCCGGCCGCAGCTCCTTGAGATGTGGCACAACCATCGCCCTATCGCCCCCCTGCCCTGGTTTCCCCTGGCCTCGATTATTGCCCAGAATATATCAGAGCCCCTAGGCCCAGTCAATAAGAATTTCGCCTGAAAAGGCCTGCAATTGTGAAAACAGATAAGCAGCTAAATCTTAGACCGAACTGCTATAATGAGGCGACCATCCAAGGAGTGCCATGCCGACCCTCTACCTGGTGGCCACGCCCATAGGCAACCTGCAGGACATTACCCTGCGGGCCCTGCGTATCCTGCGAGAGGTCTCTCTCATCGCCGCCGAGGATACCCGTACTACCCGCAAGCTCCTCAGCCACTACGGCATTAAGGCTCGCCTCACCAGCTACCACGAGCACAACAAGGGGGCCAAGATCCCCTACATTCTGAACGCCCTCCAGCAAGGCGACGTCGCCCTGGTCTCAGAGTCGGGCACGCCGGCCGTGAGCGACCCCGGCTACGACCTGGTGGCAGCGGCGGCAGAGGCCGGGGTGCCGGTGGTGGCCGTGCCCGGCCCCTCGGCGGTCGTGGCCGCCCTGGCCGTCTCGGGTCTGCCCACCCGCCAGTTCACCTTCGTTGGCTTCTTGCCCCGACGCCGGGGCGAGCGTCGTCGCCTCCTTTCTACGCTGGCCGCTCAGCCCCAAACCATCGTCGCCTTCGAATCGCCCCATCGCCTGCTCGCCGCCCTCTCTGACCTGCTGGCCGTCCTCGGCGACCGTCGTATCGCCGTCTGTCGCGAACTCACCAAGCTGCACGAGGAGGTGTTTCGCGGCCGTATCAGCGAGGCCATCGCCCACTTCCAGGAGCCTCGCGGCGAGTTCACCCTTGTGCTGGAGGGAGCGCCCCAGCCCGCTGAGGCCGTGGTGCCCACGGAGGCTGTCCTGACAGAGCTGCGCCAGCTTCGCCAGCAGGGGATAGCTCCCCGCCAGGCGGTGACCCAGGTGGCCCAGCAATTCGGCCTGGCGCGGCGCCAGGTGTACCGCCTCTGGCTGCAGCTACGGTGAAAGCCTGGGCAGTGACGCCCAGCTATGCTAAAATTGCCGCGTAATCGCGCTTGCCTGCCGGCAGGCAGGAGGGAATCCTTGGCTGAAAAGATCTTCATCGGTATAGCTTGGCCCTATGCCAATGGCTCCCTGCACCTGGGGCAGATCGTCAGCTGCCAGCTTCCGGCCGACATCCTCGCCCGATACCACCGCGCCAAGGGCAACCGTGTTCTCATGGTCTCCGGCAGCGACCAGCACGGCACCCCCATCACCGTCCGCGCCGAGCAGGAGGGCCGCTCGCCGCAGGAAGTGGCCGCCCACTTCCACCAGGAGTTCTTGGACTGCTGGCAGGCCCTGGGCATAACCTTCGACCTCTACACCACCACCGGCACCGAGAACCACGCCACAGTCACCCAGGACATCTTCCTGACCCTCCTGAACAACGGCCATATCTACAAAGAGAGCATGTCTCTTCCCTACTGCCTCAACGATCGCCGCTTTCTCCCTGACCGCTACGTAGAAGGAACCTGCCCCTATTGCGGCGACCCCGGTGCCCGCGGCGACCAGTGCGATGAGTGCGGCAAGACGCTCAACGCCGCCGATCTCTTGGAGATGCGCTGCCGCTTCTGTGGCGCCGCGCCTGAGATCCGCCAGTCGGACCACTTCCTCCTTCGCCTCAGCGCATTCAACGACTCTCTTAAGGAGTGGGTAAGCGACAAGGCCCACTGGCGCAAGGCCGTCCTTAATTGGACCCTGGGCCTGCTCAACGAAGGCCTTCAGGATCGAGCGGTCACCCGCGACATCGACTGGGGCGTAGCCATTCCCCTCGAGGGCTACGAGGACAAGCGCATCTACGTCTGGTTTGAAGCGGTCATCGGCTACCTGTCGGCGGCCAAGGAGTGGGCCCAGAATAGCGGCGACCCCGAGGCTTGGCGAGAGTTCTGGCAGGACGGAGATTGCAAGAGCTACTACTTCTTGGGCAAAGACAACATCCCCTTTCACACTATTATCTGGCCGTCCATGCTCATGAGCTACGGCGGCCTCAATCTACCCTATGACGTCCCTGCCAGTCAGTATCTCACCATGCGGGGCAGCAAGGCCTCCACCAGCCGCAAGTGGGCCGTCTGGCTCCCCGACTACCTATCGCGCTACGACCCCGACCCTCTGCGCTACTGCCTGTCGGTAACCATGCCCGAGTCGTCCGACACCGACTTCACCTGGGCGGACTTCGTTCGCCGCAACAACGATGAGCTGGTGGCTACCTGGGGCAACCTGGTGCACCGCGTGCTCACCTTCACCTACCGCAATTTCGACGGGGCCGTCCCTCAGCCTGGCGAGCTGGATGAGGCCGACCGCCGTCTGCTGGAGCGAGCCGAGCAGAGCCTTGCCCAGGTGGGCGAAGAGATAGCCCTCTGCCACTTCCGTGGCGGCATCGGCGCCGCCATGGCCATGGCCCAGGAGGCCAACCGCTACCTGGAGGAGAAATCGCCCTGGAAGCTTATCCGTGACGACCGTCAGAAGGCGGCCACCACCCTCTACACAGCCATCGGGGCCATCAACGCTCTGAAGACGGCTTTCTACCCCTACATTCCCTTCACCAGCCAGCGGCTGCACGGCTACCTGGGCTACGATGGGCCCGTCCAGGATAGTGGCTGGCAGTTCGTCCTGCCCCTGCCCGGCCAGCCTATCGCCCAGCCGGAACCCCTGGTCAAGAAGCTGGAGCCGCAGATCGTCGAGGAGGAAGAGGCCCGCCTGGGGCAATGAACATGCTCATCGACTCCCACTGTCATCTCCAGTTCCCCCAATTTCAAGACGATCGCATTCAGGTTCTGGAACGAGCCTGGCAGGCTGGTCTATCGGCCCTTGTTCTGGTAGGGACGGACGCGGACTGCAGCCAGCGGGCACTCGCCCTGGCCGAGTCCCATCCGAACCTCTTCGCCACGGTGGGCTGGCACCCCCATCAAGCGGCTCAATTCGATGACCAGGGGCGCCTGGCCCTCCGCCGTCTAGCCGAATCGCCCAAGGTGGTGGCCGTAGGCGAGATCGGGCTGGATTTCTATCGCCGCCTATCGCCCTCGGAGGACCAGCAGGCGGTCTTCCAACAGATGCTGGACATGGCCGGTGAGCTGAGTCTGCCGGTGGTCATCCACTCGCGCGCCGCCGAGGAGGACACCTTTGCCATCCTCTCGGCGTGGGCAGCCCAGGTGAGGGCCCAATGGCCCCAGGAGCGGCCCCTGGGGGTCGTGCATTGCTTCAGTGGCGACCTCGCTCTGGCCCTGCGCTACGTCCAGCTCGGCTTCCTCATCTCCATAGCGGGGAGCGTCACCTACCCCAACAGCGACCGCCTGGCGTCGGTGGTGGCCGGCCTCCCGCTGGAGCGCCTGCTGGTCGAAACAGACGCCCCCTACCTGACCCCCCAGTCGAGGCGGCCGCAACGCAACGAGCCCCCCTTTCTGATCGAGACGGTAGGCAGGATAGCAGAAATACGGGCCCAGACCGTCCGAGAGGTGGCGGGGCAGACGAGTGCCAACGCCGCTGCCCTCTATGGCATCCAGGCTAGTGGCTCCGGGCCGGCGGAGGAGAAAGAGGCGCTGTGAAGCTAGACGCCCTCTACGGCCCCGTTCAACAAGACCTCGACCTCGTCGAGGAGGCCATCGATGCCCTGAGAGACCTAGACTTTCAGCCTATGGCCGAGATGCTGGACCTAGTGCTGGCCGCCAGGGGCAAGCGCTTGCGGCCAGCCCTTGCCCTGCTGGCAGGGAAATTCGGCCGGTACAGGCTCGACCTTCTGGTCCCTCTAGCTGCCTCCATCGAATTGCTGCACACGGCCACTCTCGTGCACGACGATGTCATCGACAACGCCGCCACCCGCCGCGGCCGCCCCACGGCTAACAGCGTACTCCGCAACACCACCACCGTGATGCTGGGCGATTACATGTTTGCCCACGCCGCCGACTTTGCCGCCTGCACCGGTAACATCGAGGTCATCCGCCTGTTCAGCCAGACCGTCATGACCATCGCCAGGGGCGAGATTGTCCAGGACATGACCGCCTACGACACCCGCCAGACAGTGCGTCAATACCTCCAGCGGATCGCGGGCAAGACGGCCTCCCTATTTGCCACCGCCTGCCAGGGTGGAGCCCTCCTGACCGGGGCCAGCGAGGACCGGGTGGAAGCCCTCAAGGACTACGGCTACAACCTGGGCATGGCCTTCCAGATCGTCGACGACATCCTCGATTTCGTGGGCGACGAGCAAGAGATGGGCAAGCCTGTGGGCAGCGACCTCACCCAGGGCACCCTCACCCTACCGTCCCTGCTGCTGCTCGACCGCTACCCCAAGAGCAACCCCATACGCAAGCTGTTCGCCCGCCGCCGGCGGCAGGAGTACCTCAGCCAGGCGGTGGAGATGATCCGCCAGTCGGATATCCCCCGGGAGTCCTACCAGATGGCCGAGAGCTTCGCCAAGGAAGCCGAGGAGGCGCTGACCGCGCTGCCCAGGAACGCCGCCCGCCGCACCCTGCGCGACATCCTGGCCTACGTCTTGGAGCGCAGAAGCTAGACGACGTAGCTGCAGGGCCTTAGCCCTGGCCCGACCTCGCACCGTAGCTGCAGGGCTTTAGCCCTGGCCCGACCTCGCACCGTAGCTGCAGGGCTTCAGCCCTGGCCCGACCTCGCACCGTAGCTGCAGGGCTTTAGCCCTGCCCAGCGGAGCAGACCTAAAGGTCTGCAGCTACCTCTTGCTCGGGTAGCCGCGCTCGCTCGCAGACCACTTGCTGCGGTACTTCTTCTGTTTGCCTTCCTCCACCGCCCGCCCTTGTCGCTCCGCCCTTTCGCCCTTGCTCGGCCGTTTCACCGGCTTCGGCCCGGCCAGCTCGGGATGCTGGTGGTGCCGCATCCGCTTGGGCAGGGTCTTCACTTCCTTCCCCAGATGCCAGTATGTCCCCTTGTCGGGAATACGACGAGGGTAGCCATCACGGTAGGTGAAAGCCGTGAAGGCGGACATTACGCGCTGCCCTTCTCGCTGGCAGGCTGGACAGGGCACAGGAAGGGTAGCCTCTCCGATCGGCCGCAGGGCCTCGAAGACTTTGTTGCAGTGCTGGCAATAGTATTCGTAGAGAGGCATAGAGGCCTAGTCCTTCTCGCTGGATACCCCCGCCGGCTCCCAGAAGCCCTCCCGCCGCAGGCGGTCGATGAAGGCAGCCGACCGCACATCTCGCTCCAGCACGTGGACCAGGTAGGCCCGCAGATGCATCTCGATCTCCTGCGCCAGGCCGGGGTTCATCCTTACCCGCGACACTGCGGCGAAGCTGCCACTCTGAAGCAGCCGCATCACCTTGAGGGCATTCAGCGATAACGACCTCGACCCTGCGGCCTCCGGCCAGCATGAAGGACACAGGACGCCGCCGGCGGCAGGGCCGAAGTAGTTGGGCGTCGCTGCCAGGGGCTGCTCGCAGCTCACACAGCGAGCGAGCTGAGGCTGAAAGCCCGCCACACCCAGAAGCTGCATCTCCAAGTAGCGCACGACGGTGTCCACGTTCCTTGCTGTGGCCAGGCGACGGAGCGTCGCCAGCAGCAATTGGAAGACCGGATAGCTCTCCGCCCCCTCGGGCGAGAAGCGGTCCACCAACTCGGCAGTGTACAGGGCGCGGCTCAGGCGGTGCAGGTCACTCCGCAGGGGTGCAAAGCTCTCCACCGTCTGGGCCTGGGTAACGACGTCCAGATTGCGCCCCTGGGCCAGCATGACCGCGGTGTGAGTCAGCACCTCCAGGTGGCCACCCAGGCGGCTCTTGGGGCGCCGCACTCCCTTCGCCACGGCGTCCAGCTTGCCGTAGTTGGGGGTGTAGAGGGTAACGATCTTGCCGGCCTCGCCCAGCTTGCGCTGGCGCAGAACGATAGCTTCCGTCTTATAGATGCGCGGCGTGGTCATGGAAAGCGCCCGCGAGGCTCAGTCCATCTCCTGTCGCCCCTCCAGGGCGCGGGTAAGCGTGAGGTCGTCGGCGTACTCCAGGTCGGCGCCGCTCGGCAGGCCGCGCGCCAGGCGAGTCACCCGCACCCCCAGGGGACGCAGCAGCCGCCCGAGGTACATGGCGGTCGCCTCCCCCTCCAGGTTGGGATTAGTCGCCAGGATCACCTCCAGGACCCGGCCCCCCTTCAGGCGCTCCAGGAGTTCCTCCACCTTCAGGTCCTCCGGCCCCACGCCGTCCATGGGCGAGATCACACCGTGCAGGACATGGTACAGCCCGTTGTAGCTGCGGGTTCGCTCCAGGGCCAGGATGTCCAGGGGCTCCTCCACCACGCACATAAGAGAGGAGTCACGCTCCGGGTTGGTACAGATGAGGCACGGCTCGCGGTCGGTCACGTTCTGACAGACGGAGCAGAAGGTGATCTTCTCCTTCACCTCCAGGATGGCCTGGGCCAGCGCCCTGGCCTCCTCCTCGGGGGCACGCAGGAGATAGTAGGTGAGGCGCTGGGCGCTCTTGGGGCCGACGCCCGGCAGCTTATGGAACTCCTCGATGAGCCTCACCACCGGCGCCGCAGCGGAAGGGATGACGTCCATTGCGGGTTAGGTTAGGCCCGGCACGTCCAGGCCGCCGGTCACAGAGCCGAACCGCTCGGCCTGCATGGTGCGTACTTTCTCCAGGGCTTCGTTGAGTGCCGCGACGATCATGTCCTCCAGCATCTCCACGTCATCAGGGTCCACAGCCTCCGGCGCGATCTTGATGGACTGGAGCCTGGGCTGCCCGCTGACCACCACGGTGACAGCGCCTCCGCCGGCGCTGGCCTCCACCGTGGACTCCTCGATTTCCTGCTGAGCCTTGGTGATCTGGGCCTGCATCTGCTGAAGCTGCCGAAGCATATCACGGTTCATTCCGCGGGTCGCCACTGGAACCTCCCTTCCCACCAACAACCGGCCGTGCTCCCATTTGCCGAGCCGCCTGCACCAGATGCCCCCCACGCGTCGATGGTTTCCCCTCCGCCGTCTGCCGCTCGCCCACGGTGCACTCTAGGGTGATCGTCTGACCCAGAAGGCGCGAGGCTGCCTCTTCCACGATACGGCGGTTGTCCGGCGTCTCGATCTTCCCCTTGTGGAGGTCAAACTGCTGATAGAATGCCAGGACGAGAACGCCATTCTCCAGGGACTTGACCTCGCAGGTTCCGTTGAGGTAGGCGCCCACCCGATGGTCCTCCTTCTTGCACGCCAGGCGGATGCGCTTCAGGAGGTCATCGGCCGCCGTCGTCGTCGCTTCGGCAGGAGTGGCCTCCACCGCTTGGCTCTCGCCTTCGCCGGATGGCGCAGCAGGCTTCGGAGGCTGGCTCTCGCCCTCGCCGGACGGCGCAGCAGGCTTCGGAGGCTGCGGGGCCTGCCTCTCCGTCTCCTGGAGACGCGCCCGTAGCTTGGGCGGCTGCCGCGGCGCCGCCTGACGCCCCGCCGGGGAAGGCGCCCGCACGACGGGCTCCTTCTCCTCGGCTGCCACCTGAGCCACAGCGCTTGGCCCCAGCACATGGTCGGCCAGAGCCAGCTCCAGGGGCAGCGACGCCTGAGGATCCTCGCGGAAGTCCGCCTGGCCGAAGCCGCGCAGCGCTCGCAGGATGTCCTCGCTGGAG
>Ga0209979_1000856_pt1 | contig 36904 bp, 34 predicted proteins | sample AnhtaG_FD_183114 | JGI IMG/M metagenome (GOLD analysis project Ga0209979, IMG submission 183114) | Deep subsurface microbial communities from Anholt, Denmark to uncover new lineages of life (NeLLi) - Anholt_01485 metaG (SPAdes) (version 2) | ecosystem: Environmental > Aquatic > Marine > Oceanic...
TAACACTGTAATGTAAATTTCTTGTTTTTTTGTTATATTATATATCTGTATTTTTATATAAATAAACAGATATCAGCAAGGAGATATTTTTAATATATTGTTATGGATGATGCCTTTCATCTCCCAGCTATTGAAAGGGGACTTCTTGGTTATGGAGTTAAATGTTAAAAATAATTACTAAATTATGCAATTCTTTCTGAGACAATCTTTGAAGTGCCATCTGGATTCATTGATACACCATATAATACATCAGCCATTTCCATAGTTCTTCTTTGATGAGTAATTATTATGAGTTGGTGTTCTTTCTTAAATTTCTCTACTAAATTTATAAATCTTTTTAAATTAACTTCATCAAGAGCTGCATCTACTTCATCTAAAATATAGAAAGGACTTGGCATAAGCTTAAATAATGCAAAAATAAAGGCAATAGAAACTAACGCTTTCTCACCACCTGAAAGAAGGGAAATTGCTCTATTTTTGATTCCACCAACATTTACTTTTATATCAACTCCAGTTTCTTCTTTATTTTCTATCTTGATCAATTCCAGATGTGCATCTCCTTTTGGGAAAAGTGTTTTAAAAAGCTCTCTAAAATATATGTCCACTTTTTCAAAAGATTCTAAGAAAAGATTTTCCATCTGTTTGTCCACTTCTGATAATAATTTTAATAAGTCTCTTTTTGCATTCGTTAAATCTTTTATCTGTTCATTTAAAAATTTTCTTCTATCATTAAGTTTTTGATAATCTTCTAATGCAATCGGATTTATCGGACCTATCTCATATAATCCTGCTTTAAAATTATTTATCTCCTTCTGTATTTTTTCTATGTCTAATATTTTAGTAGATTTCTTAACTGCTTTATCTATAGATTCATAACCCAATCTTCTTAATTCATTAGTTTTAGACTGTATATTTACTTTTAATTGAGCTTTATTTAAATTTAAAATTTGGTATTCTTCTCTTAGTTTCTCTATCTTTTCTTTTTTATATCTTACCATTTTACTAATTTCTTCTCGCTTTATCTCATGATTCTCAAGTTCACTTCTATCTCCTCTATTAATTTCTTTCAATATTTTAGCAATATGTCTTGAAATATTTTCTATCCTGATAAATATATCTTCTAAATAATTTGCTTTTTTTCTGACATTTTTCGCTTCTTCAAGAGTTTTTTTTCTATATGCTTTGTCACTTTTTATAATAATATCTTTTTTTCTCAAACTATTAAGCTTAACTTCAAGGTTACTCTTTCTCTCCTCAAGCACGGATATTGAGACTTCTATAGACTTTAATTCACTTAAAATATCTTTTTCGCCATTTATTAATTTATTTATCTGTTGTGGGATATCTTTAATGTCTGAGAATCCTTTCTCTAACAAACTCAAAATAGATTCATATTTTTTAGAGATTTCCTGGTTATTTTTTAGCTCTGATTTAATATTTATTAACTTCGACTCACTATAATTTATAATCTCCTCAATTTTTTTGTTTTTAAAAGAAATATTTGATATGGCATCCTTATTCTTATTTAATACATCTATGGGTTCAGAAAAGATTGATTTATATTCACGAATTTTTAAAATCATCTCATCAATACTCTCTTTTAACAGATTTAGATTTCTGGATAATAATGGTAGACTATCAGAAGTTTTAGTTGATAACTTTAATAGCAAAGATTGTAATCCATCTTCTTGTTTATCATAAATTATGTTTTTCTGAGCTATTTTTTCCCTTATTTCATATAGGTGAGCATTTTTTTCTCTTTGTTTCTCTTTTTTAGATTTTATCTTATCTTCTATATCTTCCAATTTTGATTTGAGTACATTTATATCTAATTCATCTGTAACTTTACCCCGACTCAGAGCAATACTTAAATCCTGCCACCCTTTAATCATTGATTTTAGATATTTGCTTTTCTCTGATACCAGAGATTTCCAACCTTTTATAGTAACTGTATTTTTTTCTATTATATATAGATTATCAAAATCATTTTGAAGTTTATCTGATAGATCTCTTATTTTTTCCGCAATTTCATTTTTAGTAGATTCCAATTGATTTAAGTCTGTTTTTAAATTATCAATTTCTGCTTTTATTATTTCCTCTTTTTCTATAATACCTTCTTCAGTATTTTTAAGATCAAGCAGAACTGTGACTGTTAATGATAACTCCTTCTCCCTTAATTGTTTTTCTAATTCTGAAAATCTTTGAGCAACTTCAGCCTGCTTCTTTAAGGGCTTTAGTTGTCTATTTACTTCAGATACTATATCTTTCAATCTAAAAATATTGACATCAGTCTTTTTTAGTTTTCTAAAAGCTTTTTTCTTCCTTATTTCATATTTTGTTACACCACAAGCATCCTCAATGAGATGCTTTTTTTCTTTAGGATGACTGGTTAAAACATTATCAAGTTCGCCCTGATTTATAATTGATTTAAATTGTTTGCCCAATCCAGCACTGGCAATAAGAGACCTTATGTCAATAAGTCTACAAGGTACATCATTCAATAAATACAAATTGTTTTCATCTTTAGAAGCTTGACGTTGGATTGAGACCTCTTGAAAATCTAAAGGTAGAGTATTATCTTCATTGTTTAGAACTAATCTAACAGTGGTAATATTAAGAGGAGACCTTACAAAACTTCCCAAATAGATAACATCTTCCATACTTACACCTCTGAGTGACTTGGGGCTTTGTTCTCCTAATACCCAGGAAATTGAATCAACAATATTGCTTTTCCCAGCTCCATTTGGACCAACTATTGCTGTAATTCCTGGATTAAAGACAATTTTAGTTTTTTCAGCAAATGATTTAAATCCGTATAGTGTAACTTCTTTTATAAACATGCTACAAACTTTAGAATAAATTACTTATATATTTTTTAGAGATTTGTGGCATGGTTTCGAAGACATTTTAGTCAAGAAACTATGCCCAAATCTTCTAACAGCTATTCTATTTATTTTTCAATGAGATTGCTTCGGGACTTTGTCCCTCGCAATGACACAGTGTTAAAATTCATATTTTTAGAAATTTTCATTAATGCTAATTTTGCTGCTTCTTGTTCAGCATCTTTCTTACTATTACCCCATCCCTCACCAATCACTATTTTATCTAAAAAGGCTTTGGCTAAAAACATTTTAGCGTGGTCAGGTCCTTCTTCTTTTAAAATTTTATAACTTAACTTACCAACCTTCTTCTGGGATAGAATCTCCTGCAGTCTTGTTTTATAATCATCTAAAAAGGGTTTTTTTACCTCATCATCTATTTTTTTAGAGTATAGATTGATAACCCACTTTTCTGTCTTTTTAATACCTAAATCTAAATAAATAGCTCCTATTAATGCTTCTAAGGCATCAGCCAGTATGGAATCCTTCTTCCTCCCACCTGATCCATCCTCATTTTCCCCTAAAATAATTACTTTTCCTAAATCTATATCTTCAGCTAATTGAGATAATGTATCACCACTCACTAAATTTGACTTTATTTTTGCAAGTTCCCCTTCATTTTTTGTTGGAAATTTCTGATATAAATAAGAAATGATTGTTAATGAAAGAACTGAATCTCCTAAAAACTCCAATCTTTCATTTGTTTCTGTATTTTTATTAATATCATGCAAATAGGAGCGATGAGTTAATGCTTTAATTAAAATTTCTTTTTTTTTAAATACCAGTTTTTGATCTTTAGCCCAGTTTATTATTTGCTCTGTATTCATATATTCTGTACTTTTAAAAATTAAAAAAAATTATCTAATCAGTTAGTTTATCACAAACAAATTAAGTTGTTAAAAATAATCAAATGCATTTAAATATTTTCTCTCATTTTCTTTTAATAAAATAAAAGCTTTTAGTAATAAACAATTGCTAAAAGCTTTTAGTTAACAAATTTAAAAAAATTAGAGATTAAGCTGCAGACTGAATATAATTAATTACATCATTTACGCTTAAAACTTTTTCTACATCCTCATCAGGTATTTCTAAATTAAATTCCTCCTCTATAGCCATAACCATTTCCACTATATCTAACGAATCTGCACCGAAATCCTCTAAAAATTTTGATTCCAATGATATTTTATCTTCTTCAATATCTAAAATATCAGTAATTACTTTTTTTAATTTTTCAAAAATTTCATCCCTTTCCATATTACCTCCAAATATTTATTTAATTCTTTTGACGAGAAATATCCTTTTTAGTTTCAAATAAATATAATTATTTCCTATCTATCCTCTTTCAAATACTTACTTATTTCACTTTTTAAATTGATTATCATTTCACTATTTATCACTTGTTTAGCAACTCTAATAGAATTTTTTATGGCTTTAGATTTTGATCTACCATGAGCTTTTACACAAATACCATCTATCCCCACAAGTTGAAGACCACCATATTCCCTGTAATCAAATTTTTTCTTTAAACTTTTCAGTGAGGGCTTTAATAGATATGCACATATCTTACTTACTGTATTAGTGAGAAATGTATCTTTTAATTGATTAAATAGCGTCTCTGCAGTTCCCTCCATAGATTTTATAACAATATTTCCTATAAAACCATCACATACTATAACATGAGCTTTTCCATCTAATATCTGGTGACCTTCAATGTTTCCAACGAAATCTTTAATTGATTTAGAAATTAGCTCATATGACTCTTGGACTAAGTGATTTCCTTTTGTTCTTTCTTCCCCTATACTCAGTAAACCAACCTTAGGTTGAACATCCACTAATAAATTTTTATATAAAATCTTCCCCATAATAGCAAATTGTAATAAATATATTGGTTTACAATCAACATTTGCACCCATGTCAATCAATAGTACTGGATTTTTAACAGTGGGTATAAATGCAGCCAACGCGGGTCTTTTTACACCTTTTATTCTCCCAATATTTAGAATAGCTGAGGTCATAACTGCTCCTGTTGGACCTGCAGAAATCATTCCATCTGCCACTTTATCTCTAACTAGTTTCGAACAAATATTTATAGAACTCTGTTTTTTTCTTCTTACAACTATTGCAGGACTTTCATCTTGCTCTATCTTTTGAGTAGCATTTAGAACTGATACTCTCTTCTTATCAAATATTTGCTTTAATAATAAACTATTTATCTTTTCTTCTTCTCCAACAAGAATAATACTGAAATCTTCTTCTTCTAAAGATAAAATTGCTCCCTCAACTATCTCTTCGGGAGCATAATCACCTCCCATGGCATCTATTGCAATTGTCATTTTTTTTATCTCTTTTTTACTCAACATTTACTTTTCCTTGCTAGTTACATGTGACATCCTCTCTCCAACTAATTCTATAAAATAATTATTGAAGAATTTGAATATAGTTTCTACCTTTATTTCACTCAATTCCCCCCCCTTTTTATGGGAGGGGGTAGGTGGATTATCCTCTCCACTGGTGGGAGAGGGGTTGGGTGAGAGTAAAATGTCTTCGAAACCATGCCACAAATCTCAAAAAGTACAAATTTTATAAAAAGATATGTTTAAATATCAAGTGCTTTCTTTAAACTATCAATTGAAACCTGCTCAGTAAGTATTTCTCTTAACCTATCTACTTTCTGAGGTTCATGTATTCTAAGATGTCCCACAATCTTCTCTGTTTTTTCAACTGTTGTAAGTGTGTCATAAGGTACTAATACCATAGGAACTCCTAATTCCTCCGCTCTTCCCAAAACAATAGCACTTGGTTGAAAACCGCCAGTTAAAATAAGGCACTTTGTTGAGGTTTCTAATGCTGCTAATTGAACATCAGCTCTATCTCCTCCTGTAATAACTGCTTTATTTGCTACTCTTCTAAAAAATCTCAATGCCTGTTCTTGACCCATAGCTCCAACCATAAATGCTTCAACAAGTTCATCTACAAAATCATGAGCACATAATACTTCTCCATTAAGATTCGTTGATAAGTCTTTAACGCTAATTGAGGAAAGCAGTTTATTTTCGATTACTGTACCAAAGACTGGGATGTCATTTTTATTTAAATAGGGAATTATATTCTCATCTATATATTCTATTTCGTCTCTTGGAATTATATTTATAATTACACCCAAGAAATGTTCTTTAAGTTGTTTTTTTATGAATAGTATCTCATCAACCATTCCCCATTTATATTTTGTTACTAAAATTACTTTTGAGGGAATCTCCTTGCATATTTGGGAAACTGAAACTCCTAATGCCAAACCATCATTTAGACTTCGGGCTCCTTCCATCAAAATTAAATCTACATCTTTAGACACCATTTTATGTGCTTCAACTATTTTATTCATTAAATTAAGTATTTCACCTCGTAAACCCTCAGTATATAATTCAGGAGTCAATATAATTGGTGAGTGATGAGATAAAATTTTACAAGTTCCCAAAACCTCACACATAAATTCAGCATCACCATCTATCATTGTATCCTTAACTTTTTTAGGATGTGTTCCAACAGGTTTAATAAAATTTAAATTATATCCCTGATTTTTCAAAATTAATCCTAATCCAGCACAAATTGTGCTTTTACCCGAAAATTCCTCATTTGAGACTATATAACATGTAACCATTTAATCACCCTCCTAAAGAAATTCTTACATCTGTGGCTACAGACCTTTTTCCTTTATCATAAACCATTAAAGGATTTATATCCATTTCTAAAATATTGGGAAAATCAGTTACTAACTGTGATAGCCTAAGTAATGAGTTTACTATTGAATCAATATCTGCTGATTTCTCTCCCCTTATTCCACGGAGAAGTGGAAAAGATTTTATCTCTGATATCATCTCCCAGGCCTCACTCTCAGTTATAGGAGCAACCCTAAATGAAACATCCTTTAATGCTTCTACATATATTCCTCCTAATCCAAACATAAGTAATGGACCAAATTGAGGATCTTTGTTCATCCCCAATATGACTTCCCTTTTAGCACTAATAAATTCTTGTAATATCACCCCCAATATTTTTGCATTTGGCATATATCTCTTTGCTCCCCATATTATATCATCAAAAGAATCTCTTAATTCCTGCTTATTCTTTATTCCAATCTTAACACCACCGACGTCAGTCTTATGTAATATATCTGGAGAAGCAACTTTTAAAACAAGTGGATAACCAATTCTTTCTGCTATCTCAGTAGCCTGATTAATATCTTTGGCTAATTCCGTTTTTGGTATTCTTATACCATACGCTTTTACAACCTCTCTTGCTTCTTTATCACCTAAAAATCTTTTGTCCTCAGAAATAGCGGTTGCAAAGATTTTTTGAACTTTTTCCTTATCAACATCAAATTTCTGATAAATCTTCTCTGGACTAACTACATATTTATAATATCTATACATTGCAGCTAAAGATGCGATGGCTCTTTCTGGAAAGTAATAATTTGGTATTGAATTATCAATTAATATCTCTATACCTGCTTTTACATGATCTTTTCCCATAAAGCAAGCTATAATAGTTTTTTCTGTTCTTTTTGAAAGTTCAGCTAAACCTATTGCAGTTTCTTTTATCTGAGTTGGAGCTGCTGGAACCAAAATTGCTACCAGTGAATCAACATTTTCATCATTAATCAGTAAATTCGCTGCTCTTAAATACCTCTCTGCTAATGAATCCCCTAAAACATCCACTGGATTATAAACATTAGCTGCACTTGGTAAAAAACTTCTCAATCTATCAACTGTTTCTGAAGAAAATTGTGAAAGTATGATCCCATTTCTTTCACAAGCATCACTTGTCATTACTCCAGCTCCTCCAGCATTTGTAACTATTGCAGCTCTTCTTCCCATTGGTAATGGTTGATAAGCAAGTGCAATAGAATAATCGAATAAATCCTGAATTGATTGAGCGTGAATTACACCACTTTGTTTAAAAGCGGCATCATATGCAGCTTGTGAACCAGCTAAGGTTCCAGTATGTGATGAAACAGCTTTTGCACCTGAATTTGTACCACCAGATTTTACCAGAATTACTGGCTTCTTTTTTGAGACCTCAGAAACAACTTTTATAAATTTCTCCCCTTCAGTCACTCCCTCTAAGTAACCAGTAATGACCTTTGTTTTTGGGTCTTTTAAAAAATCCTCAAGAAAATCAACCTCGGTTAGATCAACTTTATTTCCTAAACTTACAAATTTATGAAAACCTATTTTCTCCTCTGTTGACCAATCCAAAATTGCAGCACACAATGCACCAGACTGAGAAAAGAATGAGATATTGCCTTTTTTTGGAGTATGAGTAGTGAAAGAAGCATTATATGGGCTATCAGTATTTATTATTCCCAAACAATTCGGGCCTACGATTCTAATTCCATTTGATTTTGCTATACTTGCTACTTCTTTTTCTAACTTTGAACCCTCGATTCCAGCTTCCTTGAAACCAGCAGAAATTATTACTGTAGCTTTCACCCCTTTTTTACCACATTCTTCCATAACTTTTGGAACAAATTTAGCAGGAACAACTATAACTGCCATCTCAACATCTACTGGAATATCTAATATTGAAGGATAACATTTAATGGCATGAATCTTATCAGCTTTTGGATTAACTGGAAAAAAGGGTCCTTTAAATCCTGAATTTCTAATGTTATCGAATATTAAATGTCCTACTTTATATTCTTCTCTCGATACACCAATAACTGCTATAGAACTTGGGTAAAAAAGAGATTTAAGGCTCAAGTATCAACCTCCAACTTCTATTTTTTCTTTTTCTTTTCAACTTTTATTACTTCCATTTTATTATAATAACCACAATTAGGACATATTCTATGCGAAACTTTAGGTTCATGACATTGAGGACACTCAACTAAAGTTGGTATGTTTAGTTTATGATGTGATCTTCTCTTATTTCTTCTCGATTTTGAAGTTTTTCTCTTAGGAACAGCCAATTATATACCTCCAAACTATTCTATTTTTTTTTTACTGTTCACTTAAGCTATATTTTCCCAAACAAAATACTTATGAAAATATATCGTAAAGTCTAAATTTTTAACTAAATTATGTAAAAAGCTAAATAAAATCTATAAATTGTAATTTAACTCAGTAATTAAAAAACTTTTACTTCTCTTCTTCTATAGTTTTTCCCGATAATTTATCTCTTCCCTTTTCAATTGATAAAAGAAGTTTTTGAAGAGTTGCTTCCAGGTTAGCTAACTTTGAGTCTATATAATCTTCAGCCTCTAATCTAATCCCTCTTGCTTTTGTCTCAGATTGTTTGATAATTATTTCTGACTCTCTCTGCGCTTTCTTTATTATTTCAGTTTCTAAAATCAACTTATTTGCATTCTCCTGTGCTTCCTTAACAATTCTATCTGCTTCTTTTCTTGAATCATCCAGTACTTGATCTCTCTCTTTTACAATCCACCTTGCCTGTTTGAATTCCTCTGGAAAAGATGCTTTTAATCTATCCAGGAAATCATAGATCTTTTCCTCATTTATAATAAAATTTGAGGTTAGAGGAAGTCTTTTGCATTTTGAAATCAAATCTTCGAATTCTTCCATTACTTTTAATGCATCCAAAATAACTCCTTTTTAAAAATCCCAATAGGTTTTTAGATATAATAAATCATTTTAATAAAAATTTAAAGAAATATACGAATAAATTAAGTTAAATTAATCCTTATTTTCTCCCAAAGTCATAGTCATCTACCTATAGCTGAAGCACATAAGCTTGTGAATTTCCTCATAATTTAATCTCTATTTTTTCTATACTGATTATAATATCTAATTAAATCATTATTAATCTCTGGTGGTATCAAATTTTCAATACATCCGTTAAATCTTAAAACTTCTTTTACAGCACTTGAACTTAGAAATGCGTAATCAGTTTTGGTTACCAAAAATACAGTCTCAATTTCTGGAGCTAATTTATGATTCACCTGTGCCATTTGAAACTCATATTCGAAATCTGATGATGCTCTTAATCCCTTAACTATAACTGATGCTTTTTCCTTCTTTGCTAAATCAACTAATAATTCATCAAAGTGACAAACGTCAATATTCGGATAAGGTTCAATCACTTTTTTTAATAGCATAACCCTCACATCTACTGGAAAAAAGGGAGTCTTTCTTGGATTCTTAGCAACTGCTACAATAACCTTATCATATAATTTCGATGCTCGTATGAATATATCTTTATGACCTGTTGTAACTGGATCATAACTTCCTGGACAAATTGCTACTTCTTTCATAACCCACTCCTAAAAATATTTATTTATTTAAAATTTATACTGAGTTTGAAATTTATAAAATCATAGAAAATTTCTAAGACTTTACCTTTATATATATCTATAAAAAGACACTACTGATTCTCCAACTTTTTTATCTTTTATGAGTTTCAACTTTTCAAATATTTCAGAAAAGGAGATCCTTTTAGAGTGATGATAAATTAGTTCCCCATCTATAGTTAAAAGCTCGCTTTTAACTATCTTTTCTAAAATATTTTTTATTTTAACTTCATTTATTTTATATGGAGGATCACAAAATATGATATTAAATTTTAATTTTTTATTAGCTAAAATATTTATAGATTTAGTCACATTCATAATAAATATATCAGATACATCTTTAAATGATGTATTTATTATATTCTGCTTTAAAAAATTTGCAACAGTATAATCCTTTTCTACAAAAACAGCTCTTTTCCCCCCTCTGCTTAACGCTTCAATTCCCAATGAACCTGATCCAGCATATAAATCTAATATATATGCATCAACTACCTTATTTGAGAGAGTATCAAAAACCATTTTCTTAATTCTGTTTGTCATAGGTCTTGTAGACAAACCTTTTTTACATTTTAATTTTCTTCCTTTAGCTTTCCCTGCTATAACTCTCATAAAAATTAAAAAAATAATTTATAGTTAAATTTGCCAGAATTTATTATCTGGATATTCAAAATTTAAAAAATTTATCAAAACTTTTGTGATTGGTGAACTGAGCGAAATATCATTTTTTATAATGGAAAATGCGTCCTTTCTTGATTTCTCTAATATTTCCTTATCTCTTACTATACTTGATATCTTTAAATCTGGAATACCCCATTGTCTATCACCAAAAATTTCACCTTCTCCCCTTATCTCCAAATCCTTATTCGCTAACTCGAATCCATCCTCTGTTTTTAAAAATGAATTTATTCTCTTGAATGCTTCATCAGTCTTTAAATCTGCAAATAAAATACAATATGATTTATGTTCCCCTCTTCTAATTCTCCCTCTTAATTGGTGTAATTGAGATAATCCAAAGCGATCAGCATTTTCTATCAACATTACTGTTGCATTTTTCACATCTATTCCAACTTCCACAACAGTAGTTGAGATAAGAACATCAAGCTCCTTGTTTTCAAATCTCTGCATTATCTCCTCTCTTTTTTTAGAAGATAATTGTCCATGAAGTATTTCAACATTATATTCTTTGAAAACTACCTGCTTTAACTCTTCAGCTTCTTTTATTACAGATTTAACTTTAAGTAAATCTGAATCCTCAATTAGTGGGCAAATAATAAATGCTTGTCTACCCTCATTTAATTCACTTTTTATTAAGTTATAAGCTTCTTCTCTCTCACCTGGATGGAAAAGTCTTGTTTCAACACTTCCTCTACCTGGTGGCATCTCATCAATAATTGAAACATCTAAATCTCCATACATTGTTTGAGTAATAGTTCTTGGAATTGGTGTTGCAGACATGATTAAAACATGTGGATATTTACCTTTACTTTTTAACCGTTTTCTCTGAGTAACCCCAAATCTATGTTGTTCATCTACAATAACTAATCCTAAATTTGAAAATATCACTTTTTCCTGAATTAATGCATGAGTTCCTATAACTATTTGATTTCCATCTTCCTTAATTTGCTTTAAAATTTTTAACTTTTCACTGGGTAAAGTTGAACTGCTTAGAAGAAGTACTTCAAAAGGATATTTTTTTAGCATTTTCTTAAAGTTCTTAAAATGTTGCCATGCTAAAACCTCAGTGGGAACCATTATTGCAGATTGATAACCATTCAATGATGAAATTATCATAGAAATCAAAGCAACTACTGTCTTTCCGGAACCAACATCTCCCTGAAGTAATCTATTCATAGGGATTGGTTTTGAAATATCTTCTTTTATTTCATTAATAACTTTTTTCTGAGCTGCTGTGAGGTTAAAGGAAAGGCTTTTTATAAATTTTTCAATCTTCGATTTATCTACATCCATCACTACCGATTTTAAATCTATGGTCTGGGACTTCTTTCTGAGAGCTAAGCCCAATTGTAGAAAAAAGAGTTCATTATAAATCAGTCTATTTTTTGAGATTTTCAATGAACTAAAAGAGCCTGGAAAATGGATTTGATTTATGCAATTTGATAAAGATGTAAGAAAATCCTGTCTTATCTTGATTTTATTTGGCAAAGGTTCTGGCAAAACTCCATACTTTGAAAGAATTTTGTTAAAAATCCTTCTTAAATTTTTAGTGCTAATTCCAGCAGTTGATGGGTGTTTAGGTATTATTCTGCCAGTATGAATTTGATTTCTTTCACTCTTTATATCTAAAATGTCATAAAGAGGATTCGTTATCTGAAGCTCATTAAATTTGTATTTTACTACACCACTATAAGCTACAAAAGTTCCTTTTTTTAATATATCAGCAATATAGTTTTGGTTAAACCAAATGCCTGTTATGTATCCAGTTTTATCCCAGATAAATATTTTTAACAAATTCTTTCTACTTCTTGTTCTACTCTTATCTACTCTTTTTACTACCCCTATAATTGTTATTTCTTCTCCCTCTTTAACATCACAGATCTTTTTTACTTTGGAAAGATCCAGGTATGTCCGTGGAAAATGATAAAGTAGGTCTTTTATTGAAAAAAGATTTAATTTAGCTAATTTATTAATTGTGGCATTACCGATTCCTACTCCCCTTATTTTTGATAAAGGTTTATAAAGAAGCAGTTGGTTCTTTATGCTGTTCTCTTTGGGAAGAATTGATTCGAATTCAGGTTCATAATGAAAATTTGGTGTTGATTTTATTCCTCCAAAACGGTTGTATTTGTCTTTAATATTTCCAAACATTTTAAAAAGTTATTTATAAGTAAATAAAAAAATGATATGACAAATAAAAAGGATATCTTAATAAATTACTCAATGGATATTAAAAATGGATATAAGGGCTGACCACCATTATGAATCTCTATTTCCTTATCTAAAAATTTTCCTTTAAGTTTATTTTCAATTTCCTTTTTTTCCTTATCAGCCAAATCTTTTCCACAATACAGAGTTATTATCTCGCTTTCCTCATCTAACATCTTTTCAATCAAAGAAATTGTATTTTCTATTAAGTCATCTCCTATAACTACAAGTTTATTATTATAAAATCCTATCACATCTCCCTTTTTAATATCACCAACAGAGGATTTTGTTTCTCTAACCGCAAAAGTTATTTCACCAGTTTTAACATAACTTAAGCTTTCCTCCATTGATTTAACATTGACATCCATTTCTAAATCTTTATTAAAAGAGAGCATAGTAGAAAATCCCTGTGGAATTGATCTACTATTTATTACAGCTATACTTTTTTCAGTTAATTCTCTAACCTGAATAGCTGCAGGAATTATATTTTTATTATTTGGAAGTATGATTACATTTCTATTGGGAAGACTATTTACAGCTTTTGCAATATCAGCTGTACTTGGGTTCATACTTTGACCACCATCTACTGTTATATTTACACCTAAACTTTCAAAAATAGCTTTATTACCATCACCAATACAAACTGATACTACCGCTATTTCATCTAACACTTTTTCGTCAATTTTTTGAGCTTGAGCTTGATCTTTCATATTATCTATCTTTATATTATGAATTTCACCTTCTTTTAAAACCCTTCTTATTACTAAATTGGGTTCATTAGTATGAACATGGACATGGACATTTTTACTATTACCTACTACTAGAACTGAATTTCCTCTTTTCTCAATATACCTTTTTAACTTTTCCATATCAATATTTTCACCTTCTAATAGAAACTCTGTACAATATGTATAAGTTAATTCTTCTTTTTGTTGTCCTAATCCCATAAATTCAACTCCTTTTGTAACTACTGTGGGTTTTAATTCTTCTCCCTTTAATCTACTTAACATTCCTAAAAAGATTATATACAACCCTTGCCCACCAGCATCTACAACATCAGCTTCTTTTAATACATCTAAAAGCAAGGGTGTTCTCTCTACTGAATTTTTAGCTTCTTCCACAATTTTTTCAAAAAAGTCTTTTATTGTTTTACTTTTTCTTGATGCAGTTTTTGCAGAATTAGCAATATCTTTAATAACAGTTAACATTGTTCCTTCAACTGGCTTCATCACACCTTCATATGCTACTTTTTTACTAAGTTCTAAAGCTTTTGTGAGATCTTTTATACCTACTTCTTTCTTCTTTTCAATATAATTAAATAATCCCCGAAAAATCTGCGAAAGTATTACACCTGAGTTACCCCTCGCTCCTAAAAGAGAACCCTGAATTACAGCATTAGTAAAATTCTTCATGGTTAATTCGTTTATGGATGATAATTCTTGAAATACAGATTGCATTGTTAGAACCATATTTGTACCAGTATCACCATCAGGGACTGGAAAAACATTTAATTCATTTATTTCTTCCTCATTCTTTTGCAAGTAAGCAAATCCGGATTCCAATAAATTATAAAAATCATTTGAAGATAGTACTTTAGCCAAACTAATTACATCCTTTTTGAACTTCTTGTATATTATTTAAAAAATTATTTTATATTTACCTTCTGTATATTAATATCTATTTTTCCAATTGGTAAAGATGTTAATTTTTCAAGATTAAACCTTATTGAATCTCTCAAACTATTAGCAACCTGTTTGAGATTTGTACCATATTGGACTATAACATGAATTTCAATATTAACTTTATCTTTATCTCTACTTACAATTACACCTTTACTTAGATGTTCTCTATGTAGAAGTTTTATTATACCCTCCTTCAAGGATGGGTTTACAAATCCTATAACACCGTAACACTTACTTGAGACATTACTTACAATTTCAGCAATAGCAGTGTCAGATATTTGTATTTGACCACGAGATTCCTTGTTAAATTCCAATATATTACCCCCCAAATCATAATATTCATTTAATAGTAATATTTATTTTTAAAGTATTAAGAGTTGTGAACACATCTCTTAAATAGTTCAATTAATTTTTAAATTAATATCACTTCTTTAATCAATATTTGACGATTAATAATATTTTATTGTTTCCTTAAGTAAAATACAATGACGCTTGTTGCAAAAAATATTTCATTTTCGCTAAACCTCTCTAATAAATTTTAACAAAATTTATAAAACTATAAAAATTTAACTTATTAATTTAGCAACTAACTTTAACATTTTGTATTGATAACAATAAAAATATAAATATATTTGATTTTTTTAAATAATAGACATATAATTTCAAACTTACAAGTAAAAATATATATTTTATATTAAAAAATAATTTATAATTAGGTTATATAATAATTTTTTTATAAACACTTATAAGAATACATAAAGAGAAATATTGTGGCAAGAATTTGTGAAATTTGTAAAAAAGGACCAGTATCAGGACATCAAATAAGTCATTCTCACAGAAAAACTAAGAGAAAATGGCTACCAAATCTCCATACAATAAAAGTAAAAAGGGATAACCGAGTAGTTAAAATCAAGATATGTACTAAGTGTCTTAAAGCTGGAAAAGTAGAAAAAATAGTGAAGTAAAGATATATATCAAAAAAGAGAAACATATCCCTTATAACTTTTTCTATTTATATTTTGCTAATTACTTCAATATAAACTTTGCTGTTATCTCACCTGTTTTGATATTAAAGAATGATAATTTGTTATCATGTAAGATTGCTACAGATGCAGGTTCTTCATCTAACGAAATACTTGCACTACCAGGATTTATGAAATAAACATCCTCTATTTTTTCAAATGATTGACGATGAGTGTGACCTGTTGCGATAATATTATACTTATCTTTTTTTGCAAGTTTAAGAAAATCTTCCCTGCTCATATTATGCCCATGATTTATAAGAATTCTAAAAGGTTGAGAAAAAATATAGGCAATTGGACTTTGAATGGGTCTTTCTATTGCTATTTGGTCTACCTCACTATCGCAATTACCTTTACAGAAAATTATAGGTTTTTTCGATTCATTTAATAGCTGTGCTGCCTTCTTTGGATTATAGGATTTCTTAATTGGATTGAAAACACCATGATTTAATATATCACCACAATGCAGAATAAAATCACAATCCTTAAAAATCTCAAGACTTTTTCTAATGGCTATATAATCGCCATGAGTATCGCTAAATATTCCAATTTTCATAATTAAAATTTAATTTATTTTATTTCTTTTAACAAATTTGACATTTCAATAGCTGATATAGCTGCTTGGTATCCTTTATTCCCCATTTTTGCTCCCGCTCTTTCTATAGCTTGCTCAATGGTATCTGCAGTTATAATTCCAAATGATACTGGTATCTCTAAATCTAAACTGACTCTTTCAATTCCCCTCGTTACTTGAGAAGCTACATATTCAAAGTGAGGAGTATCCCCTCGTATAACTGCTCCCAAACATATGATAGCATCATATTTTTTTGTAAGTCCTAACTTTTTTGCAATAAGAGGTATTTCAAGACTTCCCGGAACATAAGCTATCTTAATGTTTTCCTCTGAACATTTATGTCTTTTTAAAGCATCTAATGCCCCTTCTAAAAGCCGACTGGTTATGAAATCATTAAATCTGCTTACCACTATTGAAAACTTTAAATCTTCTGCTATTAAATGACCTTCATACATTTTGTTCCTTTTTTCATTCTTAAAATCTTCCTCATACTCCACCGGTCCAGAATTCATCTTGCTACTTTCATATTTCTTTTCCATTTATTCTCCTTTCTAAAAAATTATTATTTTTTACTATTTCGATTTAAATTTAATTCTTTTTAGAGATTTGTGACTATTATTCGACACAATCAATTAAATGAGAAAGTTTATCTCTCTTTGTTTGTAAATATTTGATATTTTCTTTATGTGGTTTTACTACTATTGGAACTCTTTCTGTTACTTTTAACCCGTATCCCTCAAGCCCCACAATTTTTCTTGGGTTATTTGTCAATAATCTTATTGTTGATAATCCTAAATCAACCAATATCTGGGCTCCAATTCCATAATCTCTAAGATCTGCTGAAAAACCTAGTTCTATGTTTGCTTCAACAGTATCTAAACCTTTGTCTTGCAGTCTATATGCTTTTAATTTATTGGAAAGTCCAATTCCTCTTCCCTCTTGTTCCATATATAGTAAAACACCTATTCCTTCATCTTTTATCATCTTAAGAGCTTTAGACAACTGTTGACCACAATCACATCTTAGAGACTTAAAGACATCTCCAGTAAGGCATTGAGAATGTACTCTAACTAAAACATTTTGTTTATTTATCACCTTACCTTTTTTCAAGACTACATGAACTTTCTCATCCAAAATTGATTGATATACAATAATATCAAATTTACCATATTCTGTTGGAAGTCTTGCTGTTGATATCTTTCTAATTAATCTTTCTCTTTTTCTCCTATATTCAATGATAGATTCTACTGTAACAATGGGCATATTAAACTTTTTTGCAATTTTTTCCAACTGATTTAATCTAGCCATTGTTCCATCATTATTCATTATCTCGCATAAAACACCAGCTGGGAAAAGACCTGCTAATCGAGCTAAATCAATAGCAGCTTCTGTATGTCCCGCTCTCTTAAGCACACCACCATCATTCGCTCTTAAAGGGAAAACATGCCCGGGCATACTTATATCTTCTGTTTTTGTTTTAGGATCAATTATTGTTAAAATTGTTGCAGCACGGTCAAATGCAGATATTCCAGTTGATATTTTATGTTTCGCGCCAACAGAAACTGTAAACGCAGTTCCATGTTTCGATGTGTTCTCAGTTACCATATCAGGTATCTGTAGTTCATTTAATCTATAACTGATACAAGGCATGCAAATTAAACCTCTACCAAACTTTGACATGAAATTTATATCCTCAGGAGTAACCTTCTCAGCAGCCATTATGAAATCACCTTCATTTTCTCTGTCTTCATCATCAACCACTATTACCATTTTGCCTCTTTTAATTTCTTCTATTACCTTTTCAATTGTGACTATGCTCATATTATTTCTTTCCTGTAAAATTTTTTCTTTAAATTGTTATTAGTAATCTCTTTATTTTTATATCTATCTGAAATAAATTTATAGCAGTATTTCGCAAGAACATCTGCTTCTAAATTTACATTATCATTGATACTTTTATTACCTAAAGTAGTATTTTTCAGAGTGTATGGAATTAAATTAATTGAGAACTTTCTAATAAAAACATCCATTATGGTCAAACTAATGCCATCTACAGTTATTGATCCCTTTTTCACTATATATTTCGCGAATTCTGATGAGTGAGAAATCTCAAATATATTAGAACCTCTTTCCCTTTTTATCTTTATTATTTTTCCAACTTCATCAATATGTCCTAAAACAATATGACCTCCCAATAAGGTTCCAAGAGTAATAGATCTTTCTAAATTTACCTTTCTTCCCACCTTAAGATATTTTAATGTGGTTTTTTCATATGTTTCAGGTAAGATATCAACACCAAACAAACCATGTCCAATTTCTGAAATTGTAAGACATGTTCCATCTACACTTATGGAATCACCCAATTTAAGGTCTTCGTAAATTTTTTTGCAAAAAATTCTTATAAAACTTTTTTCTGGAGATAGTCTTACTTTTTTAACTATTCCAATTTCTTCAATTATTCCAGAAAACATTTTTTCCTTTTCTAATCCGTTTAAGAAATTTTACTAATTAATTTTTATTAAATAGGATAAGCTTCAATTAACAGATCATCCCCTATTCTTTCTACCTTTGAGAAATTAAGTTTTTTGGTATCTACCATTCTTACAATTTCTAAGTCACCGATAGTTTGAAAAGCATTATATCCACCAATTATCATAGGAGCGATAAAAATATGAAATTTATCAACCAAATCTTGTTTAATAAATGATGTAGAAAGTGTTGGACCAGCCTCTATTAGGACAGATGTTATCTCTTTCTCACCCAATATTTTTAGTAATTCATTTAAATTTACTCTGTTTTTTGGTTCAATATTCTCATTCTTGTTTTCATCAACTATTAGAATCTCTGCTCCAAGTTTATTTATTTCTTTAGCTTTTTTCTTGTCATAATGCTTGGTTGTTGCAATAATTAATTTTGTTTCATTAGCAGTCTTTAATAATTTTGAATCCAATGGTATTTTAAGTCTTGAATCTACCACAATTCTTATAGGATTTTTTTTATTGTTGTCATATCTTGCAGTAAGTAAGGGGTCATCAGCTAGTACTGTCCCCACTCCAGTTAATATGCTATCAAATTGACTTCTTATTCCATGCACATATTTTCTTGAAATATCTGAAGTAATCCATTTAGAATCTTTTGTTTTAGTGCACATCTTACCATCTACACTTATAGCCATTTTCAATGCAATAAAAGGTATCTTTTTTGTAATATGTTTTATGTAAATCTCATTTTGTCTTGATATTTCATCTTGTAAAAATCCAACTTCTACATCAACTCCTCCTTCCTCTAACTCTCTTATTCCCTTACCATTTACATTTGGATTAGGATCAATCATTCCAACTATTACTTTTGTTATTCCACTTTTTAAAATTGCCTGAGTGCATGGTGGTGTATGACCATAAAAACAACAAGGTTCAAGAGTCACATACATAGTGTCTCCTTTCAGAGAAACGTTGCAAGAATGTAGGGCTTCTACTTCAGCGTGATTAGAACCTCTCTTTTTATGATATCCTTTTCCGATTATCTCATCGTTTTTAACTAGAACAGCTCCAACCAGTGGATTGGGGCTTGTATTTCCCCTTGCTTTCTCTGCTAGTTTGAGTGCAATATTCATATATTTTTTATGTACTTCTTTTTTAATATTTTTCATCTATTGAACCCACTTTTATATAGATTTTTCTACTTATTAAAATATTTTCCTTAAATAAAATAAACGCCAAGGAGAAAATTCCTTGGCGCATGTATAGAATCTTCTCCCATCCAGACTATACTGTCGGCTCTGGAATAACCAGATCTGCCAAAAAGGCTCGCGGGCTTTTACCGCCGGTAGGGAATTACACCCTGCCCTGAAGATTTTTATCTTTAAAAAATATAATAATATTATATACTATAAAAACTACTGTTTTTCAATATTTTACCAAAAAATTGTTGTTACAATAACAAAATGTTCTATATTTCAATTGAAGAAAAATTTTTTACAGCTTCTTCTGTATCACTGGATTTATATATTGCAGATCCAACTACTAAAATATCAGTTCCAGCTTTTAATAATTTATGAGCATTATTTAAATTTATTCCGCCATCAACTTCGATTTTAACTTTAATGTCTTCTGTATCAATTATTCTCCTAATTTTTCTAATTCTTTCATAAGTTTTTTTTATAAATTTTTGACCTCCAAAACCAGGAAAAACAGACATGATAAGAAGAAGATCAATATTTTTTAGGAAATTAGTTATATTTTTTATAGGGGTATCAGGATTTATAGCAAGTCCTGCTTCAACCCCATATTTTTTAATCTCTTTTATAATATTTAATATTTCTATTGATGATTCTGATTCATAATGAATAATTATGCAATTGGAGCCAGCATCTATAAAATCTTTTATATATCTTTGTGGTTTTTGAATCATTAAGTGAGCTTCTAAGGGAATATCAGTAATATTTTTTATTGCTTTTACAATTGGAATTCCAAAAGAAATATTTGGTACAAAATGTCCATCCATTACATCAATCTGGATAAAATCAGCATAAGGCTCTATTTTTCTAATCTCATCCTCTAAATGTGTAAAATCTGCATCCAGTATTGAAACTGACAATTCGTATGTTTTATCTTTTTTATTAACCATAATGAAATTTAAGTTTTGTTATAGGTTTGTTACATAATTTCAGAGATATTCTATTTCAAGATGTCTCCTCTATTTACTCGATAACCCCGTAAGAACTCAATATCTTTCATCCTTCTTCTATCCTGAGGTTGCAATATAAAAGGACGAATTAAATAATCTGATGTTGCAATAAATAACCCTTCTCTTGGTGAACATGTCACTACTGATCCTGGAGGAAGAGTTGATTTTCTATTAATTATCTGAGATATAAATATTTTCAGGTTTTTACCTTTAATGGATGTTTGAGCACCAGGGGTTGGACTTAAAGCTCTTATTTGATCATGTATTTTCTTTGATGGATTATCCCAACTTATAGTTGCAATTTTTTTTGTGATTTTATTAGTATATGTAGCCAAACTATCATCTTGTACGATAGTCTTTACATTCCCTTTTTCAACTAAATCTAGGGTATCCATTAATAATTTACAGCCTTCATTTTCAATTATTCGCTTGAGCTTTCCAAAAGTATCATTTTCTTTGATCTTGATTTTATTTTGCAAAATTATATCCCCCGAGTCCATCTTTTCCTCTATAAAAGTTGTAGTAATACCTATTGTTCTGTCTCCATTTAATATTGCCCATTGAATTGGTGATGGACCTCTATATTTTGGAAGCAAAGAAGGATGAAGATTAATCCATCCTTTTTCCATGATGTTTATAGTTTCTTTTTTCAAAATCCTTCCATATGCTACAACAACTCCCACTTCTGCTTTAAGTTTACTAATTTTTGATATAAATTCCGAGTTATTAATATCTGGAGGTTGGAGAACTTTTAATCCCAATCTGATAGCTTCTTCCTTTATGGAAGGTGATGTTATTCTCATTCCCCTTCCACTCTTTCTATCAGGATTTGTTATAACAGCAACAATTTTATGATGCGATGAATTTATTGTTCTTAAAAATGGAACAGAAAATTGAGGCGTTCCCAAAAAGATGAGTTTCAAATCTTTCCCTCCTGATATTGTTTTCTTAACTCATTCATTTCTAAAAGTATTTTTCTTCTATCTTCATTTGAAGCATAATCAATAATTAAAACACCATTAAGATGATCAATCTCATGTTGAATCGCCCTTGCCAACAGACCTTCAGCATTTATTTTAACCTTTTGACCTTTTGAATTTTTAGTTATTATAGAAATTTTTTCAGCTCGCTTTATAAGACAACTTAAGGAGTAAAAGCTTAAACAACCCTCTTGTTGTTCTGTTTCTCCCTCCCTCTTTATAATTTTAGGATTTATGAGTTCGATTAATTCATCCCCAATATCAACAACAGCCACTTTTTTTAAAACACCTATTTGATTAGCTGCAATACCTACACCAGAAGAGTTTTTCATGGTGTCTACTAAATCTTTAATTAATTTTTTAATCTTACCATCTATCTCTTTGACACCTGAACATTTTTCCCTTAAAACGGGGTTTCCAAATACCTTTATCCTATTTTTTGCCATTATCAATTTTCTCTTGTACGTTTAACTTTCGAAATTTAAAAAATTACCATTTAAAAATATTAAGACTTTTACTAATATCCAAAAATTATTGGAAACTTTATATATATTTTCTAATCTAAATTTCCTTTAAAAATATACCATAAAGTTAATATTAAAACTTAAATTTATTAAAAAAATAGGAAAAAATTCTAACCTAAATTTTAAAACTTTTCAAACTCTAAAAATGTCTATGTCATATAAAATTTAAAAATGGACACTTTTTTTGTAAATTTATATTTTAGACTGTCTATTTTTAAATTTTATCTAATACCTTGAAATTATTTCTAACCATTTTTTACTTTATCACTTGATTAAGGTAGTCTTATTTTAATATGCAAAGAAAGTTATTTACATTGTTAATATGGGGTCAACATCTACTACATATTTAGCCTTCTTACCTAATCTAGGAATCTCTAACATTGTTTGATTCAATATTTCTTTCGTTTTATCAGGTTTTTCTGTTTTTATAAATATATGCCATCTATATTTATCCTTAATTCTTGAAAGAGGAGCTGGTGCTGGACCTAATATAGTAGCATAATTATCTATTTCTTTCGATTTAATAAAAGAAAATATTTCATTACTAAGATTAATAACATCATCTTCAAACTTACCAGAAATTAATATATTTATAAGATAAGAATATGGTGAATACATTAGTTCTTTTCTAAATTTAATCTCCTTTTTATAGAACTTTAAATAGTCACCTTTTGTTGCACAATCTATAGCATAATGCTCTGGAAAGTGTGTTTGTATAATTACCTTTCCCACTTTTTTACCCCTACCGGACCTTCCACTAACCTGTGTTACAAGTTGAAATGTCCTTTCTGCAGCTCTAAAATCCGGAAGATTTAAAGCTGTATCAGCATTTACAACTCCAACTAATGTCACATTCTTTATATCCAGACCTTTTGCAATCATCTGTGTACCTAAAAGAATTGACCCTGAGCTCTGGCTAAATTGGTTAAGAATTGTCTGATGCGAAATCTTTCCTCTTGTACTGTCTGTATCCATTCTATATACATCAACTTTGGAAAATAATCTGTATAATTGCTCTTCAACCCTTTGAGTACCCATCCCCATCGGTTTTAGAGTTATACCCTTACAATTTGGACATACATCTGTAGCTCCAGTTGTATAATTGCAATGGTGACAAATGAGTGAGAGATTTACTCTGTGATATTTTAAGGATAGGTCACAATTTGGACATTTAAATACATATCCACAACTTGTGCAGAGTAAAAATATGGCAAATCCTCTTCTATTTATAAATAATATAACTCCATCTTTATTATTTAGTGTTTTTTCAATCTCACATATTAATATATTGCTCATTCCCAAAGCACCTGGAACAATTGGTTCATTTCTCATATCAACAACTTCAACCTCTGGTAATCCTCTCTCTGTAACTCTTTCTGGAAGAGTAAGAAAGTTATATTCACCAATCTCTGCTTTGTATCTAGTTTCAATACACGGAGTAGCACTTCCAAGTATAACAACTGAATTTTGTAGCTTGGCTAATTTCTGAGCAACTTCTCTAACATTATATTGAGGGGAGGTTGTTTCTTTGTAGCTATTTTCATGCTCCTCATCTATAACGATCACACCCAAATTCTTTAATGGTGAAAAAATTGCAGAACGAGTTCCAATAACTACCTGACATCTATTTTCATTTATATCCATCCACTGATCAAATCTTTCTCCTTTGCTCATTTTGCTATGAAAAACTCCAACGACATCACCTAATCTATTTTTAAAACGAGTTACCATTTGTGGTGTTAATGCAATCTCTGGAACTAAAACCAAAGCTGTTTTACCTATAGAAAGTATAAACGATATTACTCTAAGATAAACCTCTGTCTTTCCGCTTCCAGATACTCCCTGTAATAAGAATGTAGCTGATTTTTCCTTTTTTATCTGGTCAACAACATACTTAATAGCCTTTTTTTGATAAGAGGTTAACTTTTTAGGAATCAAACTCTCATCACTATAAGAAGTTGGGAACTTCCTTTTCACCCTTTCTGAAACTATTTCGATGTATCCCTTCTTTTCCAGTGATGAGATACTTGAGTGAGATGATTTTGTACTTTTTAAAAGTTCATTTTGTTCAATTTCAACCTTCAAAGATAATTTTTTAAGTATTTCCTTCTGTTTAGGAGCATTTTCTAATTGTTTTAACGTTGCTTTAACCTCACTTTTAGATATTTTTAGTTTAACTATTTCTTTAAAACGATAAGAAATGGGCTCATGCTTAACACTGTAAATTCTTTTTATTAGTCCTCTTTTCTCAAGTGAAATAACAGAATTAAATAGATTTTTCCTAGATAAAAGCTTTTGTAATCTTGTGATTTTTACTGGTTTTCCTTTGTCTGAGATTATCTCAACAATTTTTCTCTGTAAAAAAGCTTTCTTGGATAATTTCTCAAAACATCTTTTCTTGCTTTGGGTAAGTTTAACAAGGATAATAATTGCACCAGCACCTCCAGGTTTAATAATGTGCTTTATACAACTTGAAAGAGGTGCTAAATAGTAGTTGGACATCCATCTACAAAGTTCAAACATTACTGAAGAAAACTGGGGTTTTTTTTCTAAAATAGCTTGAATTTTTTTTATCTTTTTTACAGGTTTTTTATTAGTAAATCCAACAACAAATCCAAGTTGTAGACCATGAGAAAATGGGATTTTTACTAAAGAACCAATATTTATTTCACTTCTTAAGTGAGGGGGTATTTCATAAACATAAAATTTACTTAATTCTTTTGTTGGGAGATCCACTAGCACTTTGGCTAGAGTAAATTTATTTGCCACTATTACTTCTCCATATTCAGCAATAGATCCTATTATTATATTTAATTATTTATTTTTTCTCCTCAGGTTTTTTATATGAGATTTTTCCATTAGCAATTTCTTTAAATGCTATAGTTAGAGGATTTGTTGAATTAGTCTCTATTAATGGTTTGGGGTACTTTGTTTTTCTCATATATTTTTGAGCATTTATATAAGATTGTATATGCCTTGCTCTTTTAGCAGCAATTATTGACAATATATACCTATTTTCAATTTTATTTTTTAATTTATCGATAGAATTTTTACCTAATTTTTTATTTTTCAATATAACCTTCTATAATTATTTTTAATTTTTTTACAACTTTTTTGATATCATCATTTATAATAACATGATCATAAAAACCTTTTGAGGTAATCTGTTCTTTTGCAGATTGTAATCTTCTGGTCATCTCTTTTATACGTTCAGTATCCCTTTCTTTGAGCCTTTTTTCTAATTCTTCAAGTGATGGCGGAAGTATATATATGAAGAGAGCAGGAATTTTTTTCTTTTTAATCTGATTAGCTCCTTGTTCATCTATATCGAGTATTACATTTTTTCTTTTTTCTCTAAGTTCTTTTACATGTTTTTTTAATGTACCATATAGATTTCCATGAACCTTAGCCCACTCAATAAATGCATCATTTCTTAATAAATCATTAAATTCTTCTGGAGACACAAAGAAGTAGTCAATGCCCTCTATCTCACCTTCTCTTATAGCTCTTGTAGTAGCTGAAACAGAGAAGGTTAGAGTGGGAATTTTTTGCATGACTTTTCTAATCAGAGTAGTTTTACCTGCTCCTGATGGACCTGATATAATAATTAATTTGCCAAGTTTCTTTATATTTTTTATTTTCTCAGGTTTACTTTGGCTTATGCCAATTGGATGTTTTTTTACAGTATTCAATCTTCTAACTAAAGCGAGAAAGAATCTCCTTTTTCTGTCTTGCTCCTAATCCTTTAACTCTACGAGAGGCTGCTATTTTGACCTCGTTCATTATCTTTTTAGCTGTTATTTTTCCAACCCCGGGTAATGATGTTAAAATATCTTTTGCTTTTATTCTTTCAACTGTTTGTCCACTCGTCTCTAGTACTTCCTTAAGGCTAATTTTTCCTCTCTTTAAATTTTTCTTCAACTCAGCTCTCTCTCTTCTCAGTTTAAGTGCTTTTTCAAGACCTTCTTTCCTTTGCTCTGGCGTTAATTTTGGAGGATACATTATAATTTACTCCTTTCCCTCAAAATTTTACAGATTTAAAGTATTTTTTTCGTTTTAATATTATACCAGAATAATCCTAAAATACAAATAATATTTATTATTTTATCAGATAAAATTAAATTTATATTTAAATCTCAAAAAATCTTTAAAAAAGGAATATTATTTCTTGATTCCCTTTTTATGGAGGTTTAATTAAAATTAAAGTTCCAAAAGTCAAAGCATCCTGTGAATTAGCTCGAGGAGAAGAAGATATAATAAGCTCACATTCACCTAAATTATCTGTATCAAGGATATCAAGGTTAAATCCAAATGGTGTCTTATCCTGTGGGTTCTGTATTCCTATTTGAATCCAGGGTATCTTTAATTCAATATAATATCCCCCGACTTTCTTTGCTGAAGCAATATTAATCCCGGATAATTCATACTGTTCAGGAACGATTGTTTTTACCTGAGCAGGTATATTTGAGAAATTACCAGGTGAAATAAATAGTTGATAATCATCAGCATCAAGTATCCTTTCATTTAAATCTCCGTATAAATTGCTATCTATAGATAATAACAGACCATCTCCCTTTAAAATATCGTCTTCCTTCCCTAATGGAGTTAAAACATCATCAGTAACATCTATAATCATGTAAAGATATTTATCATCCCAGACGGAGTAAAATCTTCCAGAAAGGTCAGAAGGATTTGTAAGAGCCTTTGAATTATAAGTTGCCTTAAATGCTGAAAAAGAATCGAAATCTTCCCATTTTTCAGTAATCCCATCTATTTCAATAGAACTTTCAGTCGAGTAACATACCTTAGGGCTTCCATTGGGTTTTCTATAATCTATTTCACTTATTACCCTGTTTATCTTCTCAAGAAGAGTTTCTTTTTCTTCTTCCTCCTCTGGAGAATAAACTGTTACTTCAATTGGTAATGACTCTTTCTTTTCATTCTGATCATTTACTGCTTCAGCATATATGGAATATACTCCAGTAGTTGTTGTTTCCCATTTAAAAATATAAGGTTCTTTATTAAGACCCTCAACTAATACACCATTGATGAATATATTTACTTTATTAATTGGTCGATTATTTGAAACAACAACCTCAATGTTAGATTCTGCTTTTCCTTGAAGAGTGGGGATCTTTTCACCATCCGTGGGTGAAGAGATGACAACCTCAAAAAGTGGTTTTTTTAATGTTTGCTCTCCTGTAAAAAATCCCGAAAAGAATGGTCTCAAAATTGTAAAAAATAGAAAAGCAAATATTATAATGGATATTATTATTATTATTAGAAAAGCCAGTATCGAATTTGATTTTTGCTCTTTAACCTTTAAAGTTTTATCTTTATTGATATTCATAATTTAATCTAAAAATTCCTTATTAATAAGACACTTATTAAAACACTCACTATTCCAGCAATAACCATCTTCATTCCTGAGATAAATAGATTCTCTTTTGAAATCCTTCCCAGAAATATTCCCAATACAAAAAGGGCAGTAAATGTTAAAGCAAATGAAATATAGTAACAAGTTCTAATATCTAAATATTTAGTAAATAGAAATGGCATTAATGAAAAAAAGGCTGTAATAAATGGAGCAACAGCATCTACAATCGCTACAACTATTGTTGCAAATTTATATGCACTTCCAATTTTTGTATTATTGAGATTTGAAATAGTTGCTTTTTCTAACTCTCTTAAATTACTTATCCTTTCAGATCTTTCAGTTAAGTAAGCTCCCCACAATCCTGAAATCCCCATAGCAATACAGGTTGATATTCCAGTTACAAAAATTACAATTGGATTTTTAAAATTTGTTAAGTAATAACCAATTAACAAGCCTAAAATTGTGAGACTACCATCAAAGCCATTCATTACAAAGTAACGTCGTGCAATTTCATCTACTTTTGAAATTTCCCTATATTCTTTTAATTTCTTTGTATATTTATAAAGAAAGTTCATGGGTTCTTTTGAATATTATAAGATTAAGCAAGGGTTGATTCTGTATCTTGATGAGTTGAAACTTCTTCAATAATAGTACTACCGGTTGAGACCTTATCAACACTATGAACTGAACCTCCATTATCAATGATTACAGCTTCAACCTCTTTAAAAATTATGTCTTCTCCTTCACAAGTAATTTTCACACTTTCAGATCTTGCATCCATCTCAACCAAGCTAACATCAACTCCATCAACTCCTTGAATGTCAGCCAATTGCTTAGCTAAATCTACAATAGATGGTGATAGTGGTTTTAATACATCTAATACCAAACGTCTTATATTACTCAATTTTTAATCACTCCCAAATATTTTTTGATATCCTATTACTATTTTATATTAATTAGTATGTAATATTACAATTACTATTCTTAAAAATCAATATTTTTATTTTCTAACATATTTAATGAATTTTTTAATTCTTCTGGCAGCTTATCTTCAAAACTCATTTCTTTTCCATCTCTTGGGTGTTTAAACTCCAATTTTGATGCATGTAAAAAATGCCTCTTCAGTTTTAAATAATCTTCAATTCTTCTTCTCTTTCTATACTGAACATCTCCAACTACTGGTTTTCCTATATAAGATAGATGTACTCTTATTTGGTGAGTTCTCCCTGTTATAGGCCTTACCTTAATCAGAGTAAAATTATTAAACCGTTTAAGAACTTCAAATTCAGTTACTGACTCCCTCCCTTCAGGAATTACAGACATTTTCTTTCTATTCCTTCTACTTCTTCCTATCGGAGCATCAATTTTACCTTCATCCTCCTCTATTCTACCATGTACTAATGCTAAATAAATTTTTTTAACACTCTTCTTTTTAAATTGTTGGGAAAGATTTTTATGAGCATCATCATTCTTTGCTACTATCATCAAACCAGATGTTTGCTTATCCAATCTGTGGACAATACCTGGCCTGAGTACTCCACCAATATCGGATAAAAATTTTGTATGAAAAAGTAGTGCATTAACAATTGTTTTGGCAGGATGACCGGGAGATGGATGAACAACGATACCAGCAGGTTTTGATAAAACTATTATATCTTCATCTTCATATATAATATTTATTTTAATATCTTCAGGTTTTGCTTCCAATTTTAACAAAGGGGGAATATTTACCTCAATATCATCTCCCCTTTTTACAAAATGGCTCTTTGATTTTTTTTGATTATTTACAAAAACATTTCCTTGTGAAATTAACTTTTGAACTCTAGACCTTGATAGTTTTTGTATTCTCTCACAAATAAAAAGGTCCAGTCTTTTACCAATATCTTTATAAGAGGATGTGAGTTTTATCTTTCTTATATGTTTTTCCATAGGGTAATATACCAAAACATTAAAACCTAAATTTTCACGGGAAAGATTTTTAACTTTTTATATGTTTTTTGCACTTTTAAAATTAAATTTTTTTATAAATACGATATCGATACATTAAAAATATAAATGAGGTAAAAAATATGACTATAGAAAATATTTGAGAACCGGTAAGATTCCATGCAAATATGGGGTTATCTCTAAAAAACTCTGTTATAAAACGAGCTAAACCATAAAGCATACAATAGATTAATATCAAATTCCCTTCAACTTTAATTCTTTTTCTAATGAGCCATAAAAAAATAAAAATTAATAAATTGTGAGAAAAATGATAAATCTGAGTTGGATGTCTAAATGCTCCCTCAAGATGAATTGCCCAGGGTAAATCAGTTATATTTCCATAACAACATCCCTTTAAAAGACAGCCTATTCTACCAATAGCATGACCCAGTGGAAGTGCCGGTGTACACATATCAGCGACTGTTTTAATTGATATCTTTTTAAAGTAACTAACTAATACAACTCCAAGTACTCCTAAGACTAATCCTCCATAGAATATAAAACCCTGTCCAAATCCTAATAATATTTCAATTGGATTTCCTGAATAGTAACTCCAGTTTCTTATAACAAAAAGTAATTTACTACCCAGTGTACCACATATCATAGCTGTCAATCCCAAGTCTAATGCAAGGTTAGGATCTAATCCTTTTCTTTTAGATTCAAGATAAATTATAAAAATTGCCATTAAATAACCTAAGGCAACCATAAGTCCATATGAATGAATTGTTATATTACCAATCTTAAATAGAGTGGGATACATTTAACTTACTCCTTTCAAAACATCATTATTCTTTTATAAGCTTTGTCGTATACTTTTGAAGACATTATACCCTCCCCCTACCCCCTCCCATAAAGGGAGGGGAATCATAAGAGAAGTTCTCCTTAACCCCTCCCACCAGTGGAGAGGCTACAGAATTAAGAGAATATGCCCAAAGCTTTCTACATTTCTTTTTAAATTAGAATTTATTTTTTTTCTTTTTCAAAAAAAATAGATCTCCTTTTATTACTAATAAGGCAAGTATAAAAAAACCAATTACTACACATGAATCTGCAATATTGAACGCAGGCCATCTAAGTTTTGAATTTATTCCAAAATCCAAAAAATCTGTTATTTCTCCAAAAATAATTCTATCCAACAGATTATTACCTGTTGCTCCTCCTAAAATCAAGCCAATCGATATATAAAAAGCAGGATTCTTTTGCCTATACATATACAAAAAGTAAAGGAAAAAAGCTATAGCAATAATAGAAGCAATAATAAAAAAATATTGGGCATTTGGAAATATTCCAAATGCAGCTCCAGTGTTACTTACATGAGTTATGTGAAAAGTATTTGGTATTACTGGAATTGAATCTCCTAAAAGCAAGTTCTTTCTTATTAAATATTTTGTTATCTGGTCAAATAAAAGAACTACAGTCCATAAAAACCAGGTTATTCTTATACCATTTTTTCTATTTATTATCAAATTATATTTACTCCCCTTTAAAACTGAAATTTAATTAGAATAATATAAAGTGTATTGTTAATGAGTTAAGTTGACACTATTAGTATAATTTTTAATTATTTATATCTAAATAACACTCTCCCAAAAGGGGAAATAATTTCTTATAGTTGTTTTTTAAAAGTAAATTGTAAACCTATCTCGTTAATAGTACATATAAAGAATAATATTGAGAACTTCTAATTTTTATGAAATAGAGCCAGTAATTGATATGCCCACTTTAATCTTAATATTGTTAATATTAAATTCTTCTATGTAACCAGAAAGTTTATCCGAGAATATTAACTCAGTCGTTAAGGTTTCTGTGCATAAATAATCTTTATGTTCTTTAATAATTACTTCCTCATCTTCTGAGCAATCGATTATAGTTTTTATGGTATTTTCTATTCTAAATCCAGCCCCTTTTCTCTGGTTTTGAATTAATCTCACCAGTTCTCTTATAAAACCTTCATCAAGAAGTTTTTCTGACAATACTGTATTTAAAGTAAGAGCTATTTCACCTTCCTTTTCAGTTATGTGTTTTGGTGGGGCAACTATCTCTATTAATATTTCTTCCGGTAATAGTTCTTCCTCTTGTTCTTCCAACTTAATTTTAAATTTCTCGTTTGCTAACACAGTATTTGCAATTTCTTGATGATTCATTCTTTCCAAGATATTTTTTATTACAGAAACCTTAGAGCCATATTTTGGACCCAGAAGTTCAAGATTTGGTTTTACCTTATAGTTTAATATCTGTTTAAGATCTGGGGTTAATTCAAAACTTTTTACATTAAGTTCATCTTTTATTACAGCCTTATAATTTATCAATTTTTCTGTTTGTTCTGTTTTAAATACTTTAACATATGACAATGGTTGCCTAACTTTTATTGATGCCTTATTTCTTGCTGCTCTACCCAAACTAACTACCTTTCTTACCAGATTCATCTGTTCCATTAAATCTTTATCAATTAATTCTTTTTTAGAAATTGGAAAATCTGTTAGATGTACACTTTCTGGTGAATCTTTAGAAATGGAAAAAACAAGGTTTTGGTAAATCTCCTCACTTATAAAGGGCATATATGGTGCTAAAAGTTTTGCAATTGTCACTAAACATTCATAAAGAGTTAAATATGCAGAAATCTTATCTTTATCCTCCTCAGATTTCCAGAATCTCCTTCTCGATCTTCTAATATACCAGTTTGATAGTTTATTAACAAATTGTTCAATTTCTTTTCCACCCCTTGTAGCATCATAATTATTCAGACTTTCATCAACAGTAGATATTGTTTGATTTAGTTCTGATAAAATCCATTTATCCAGAACAGATCTTTCCTCAAATTTTAAGGAATATTTTTCTGGATTAAATTTATCAATATTTGCATATACTACAAAAAAACTATAACTGTTCCATAATGTAAGAATAAACTTCTTTATGATTTCATTTATTATATCCACATCAAAATTCTTATTTACCCAAGGGGAGCTAGAGGTAAAGAGATACCATCTAAGTGCATCAGCACCCTGGTTATTTAAAACTGACCAGGGGTCTACTATATTTCCTTTAGATGAGCTCATTTTTCTTCCATATTTATCATGTATTAGACCTAAACAAACTACATTTTTATAGCTTGACTTTTCAAATAAAATAGTTGATATAGCCATCAAAGTATAAAACCAGCCTCTAGTCTGATCTAATGCTTCACAGATAAAATCAGCTGGAAAATTATCATGAAATTTTTCATAATTTTCAAAAGGATAATGAAGTTGAGCATACGGCATTGAGCCAGAATCAAACCAACAATCAATTACATCTTTAACTCTACTCATTTCTTCCTTACACCTTGGACAAATCAGTTTAATCTCATCAATATATGGTCTATGTAAATCTAGTTTATCTGGAAAATGTTTAGCTAATTTTTTAAGTTCGTCCAGGCTTCCGATACAAATTTTATGACCTGAATTATCCTCCCAAATAGGAAGTGGCGTACCCCAATATCTCTCTCTTGAAAGTGACCAATCAATATTATTCTCTAACCAATTGCCATATCTTCCATATTTGATGTGATCCGGATACCAGTTTATCTCAGAATTTGATTTTAATAACTTATCTTTTATTGTTGATGTAGCGATAAACCAGGATTTTCTTGCATAATATAAAAGTGGAGTATCACATCTCCAGCAATGAGGATAGGAATGTAAAATTTTTTCCTCTTTAAATAGGATTTTGCGTTGTTCAAGATTTTTTATGATCTCAGGATCAGCTTCTTTAACAAATAGACCTGCAAAATCAATAGCTTTTTTCTTTATTTCCCCTGATTCATCAACTAATTGAATAATAGGAAGACCTTTTTCTCTTGCTAAATTCATATCATCTACACCAAAAGCAGGAGCTATGTGAACAATTCCAGTTCCTTCCTTAAGAGAAACAAAATCTGCACCTACTACAAGATAACAATCATTTTTTATGTTTGTGTAATTAAAAAGAGGTTCGTATCGCTTACCTGTAAGATCTTTTCCTTTAAAAGTTCTTAATATCTGATAAGGTTGTTCAATTACATCTTCTAAAAGAGTTTTAGCCAATATAAGTTTTTCATTATTCTTGCTTATTTCAACATAATCTTCATCCAAGTTCACAGCTAATGCTACATTTGATAAAAGGGTCCACGGTGTTGTAGTCCAAACTAAGAAGTTAGAATCCTCATCTTTAAGTTTAAACTTTACATAAACTGAAGGGTCCTCAACTTCCTTATAACCCTGAGCTACTTCATGACTTGAAAGAGGGGTTCCACATCTAGGACAGTAAGCTATAACTTTGTATCCTTCATATAAAAGATCCTTATCATATATTTGTTTTAAAATCCACCATACTGTTTCAATATAGTCATTTGAAAAAGTAATGTATGCATCAGACATGTCTAACCAGAAACCAATTCTATCAGTCAATTTAACCCAGTCTTCTACATACTCAAGAACAGATTGTTTACATAACTCGTTAAAACGTTTAATTCCAATCTTTTCTATTTCCTGCTTACTATTTATCCCTAATTTCTTTTCAATTTCAAGCTCTACAGGTAGACCATGTGTATCCCATCCTCCTTTCCTTGGCACATAATATCCCATCATAGTTTTATATCGAGGATATATGTCCTTAAATGACCTTGCAAGTACATGATGGACTGCAGGTTTTGTATTTGCTGTTGGAGGTCCTTCATAAAATATGAACTTTTCACAACCCTCTCTATTTTTTAAACTCTTTTGAAATATTTTATTATTCTTCCAATAATCTAAAATATCGTTTTCAAGTTTTACTAAATCTACTTTACTTTTAACTGGTTTAAACATTTTAACTCCAAGAAATCATTAGTAACTGCTAATAAAACAGAATATAAATATATAAGTAAATACAGAATATTTATATAATTATACATAAAATATAATTTATAATCGGATTTCTTTCCTTTATTTTCTTTTATATAAGTAGTTCATAAATAAAAACCTCCCATTAAAATTTAAGAGAGGTTTTATCTGATATCTTTTTATATAAATTTAAATTATTTTATTTAAATATTTCTACTTTTCTCCTATTATAATAATCTTATTATATTTTTAAAGAAATCACATAAAGTCAGATTAAAATCAAAATAGCAAATTAAACAATCTTACTATTTAATTAAACTATATTTTCTTCATCAAAAAATTTATCAGCTATTTCACTATTAGAAAAGGATTTTGTTTTTTTCTCCTTATGTTTTACTTCTACCTCTTCTTTTTCTTCATCCTCAGGTTTTGTCTCATTCTCTATATATTCTTCTACTCCACTTTCAGCTTCAGATTCTATCTCACCCTTTTTTTCAGATTCATCTTCTGCTTTTAAAACCTCATTAGAATCTTCAATTCTTGCCTCTTCTTCAACAATCTTTTCGCTTAAATCCTCTTCTACAGCCGTAGGTCTTTCATATATCTTTTCAGTTTTTAAAACTGATGATAATCTATTATAAATTTCTGTTAAACTATTATTCAATTTATCCTGTATTTTCTTAATTTCCTGGATATCTTCTAACATTTCTCTAATTTCATCTTGAGATTTAAGCACAAGATCCTCAGATTTTTTTTCCGATTCTATTTTTATGTTTTCTGATTCAAGTTTAGCAGCTTTAATGATTTCCTCTGCGGATTTTTGTGCAGAAATTAATGTATTCTCCATTATTTTTCTAATTTCACTCGGTTCTCCCCCTGTCTCCCTTTTCAGTTCTACTTCATTAAGTCTTCTCTCCAAATCGTTATTCTTTTTATGAAGCGTTTCTAATTCTCCAGCTATGGCATCTAAAAAGGTGTCTACTTCTTCTGGATTATATCCCCTCAAAGATATGTGAAACTGCTTTTCCTGGATATCTATTGGTGTTATTCTCATCTATATCTCCTTTCATAATATTGCTTTAATATTTTATCAAATTTTTTTATTTTTTACTTCATTAATTGCTTACTTAGTTCCTCAGCTCTATTTGTTGCTGCTTTTATTGCTTTTAATATGTGATATCTAATTGCTCCTTTTTCAAATTGCTCTAATGCTGTAATAGTTGTTCCACCAGGAGATGTAACCATTCTTCTTAATTCAGTTGGAGATTTACCAGACTCCTTCAACATCTTGACTGAACCCTCCATAGTCTGAACTGCAAGTTTTTTTGCAATATCTTCATTAAGTCCAACTGATATCCCTGCATCTACTAAAGATTCTATAAAATAGAAAAAATATGCAGGTCCACAACCATTAATAGCAGCAGCAGCATTCTGCAACTTCTCAGGTAATATATCAACATCCCCGACACAAGAAAGTAATTCCCTGGCAAAATTTAGGTGTTTATCATTCGCATATTTTCCTTTACTTAATACAGATATTGCTGATTGAAAAAGTGCAGGAGTATTTGGCATAACTCTTATTACAGGAACTTCTTCTTTCATATATGATTCAATGAAATATGTGGGAATACCAACAGCAATTGAAATTACCATTTGATCAGATCTTAAAAGTTCTCCTACTTCCTCTAAAACTGTGGCAATATTCTGTGGTTTTACTGAAAAAAATATCATATCAGAAACTTTAACAACTTCTTTATTATCCATTGTAGTTTTCACATTGTACTTCTCCTCTAAATATTTGAGCCTTTGCTTCCTGATATCACTTAGAATAATATTCTCCACTGGGAAAAATTTCGATGAGATAATCCCCGCAAGAAGAGCTTCACACATATTTCCAGCTCCAATAAAACAGAGTTTATTAAAATCATTCATATTTTATCCTCCAAAGATACTGATAATGATCAAAAATAGATTAAAATTGATTAAAGAGTCCTTTTTCTTGTAATCTTATCCTCTCTTCTGCTGATACCTCAATATTATAAGGTGTTAAAAGAAAAACTCTATCTGCAACTCTTTGAATTCCACCATCAAGACCGTATGTAATACCACTTGCAAAATCTATAACTCTTTTTGCCAGATCTTGATCAACTCCCTGCAGATTGATAATCAC